>Ga0208764_10001037_pt1 | contig 18102 bp, 13 predicted proteins | sample ETNtaG_18_FD_185762 | JGI IMG/M metagenome (GOLD analysis project Ga0208764, IMG submission 185762) | Marine microbial and viral communities from oxygen minimum zone, Eastern Pacific Ocean - ETNP201302SV91 (SPAdes) (version 2) | ecosystem: Environmental > Aquatic > Marine > Oceanic ... | reverse complement strand
GCGCCTCCCACGTCCTCTTGAGGTCCCCCTCCAGATCCTCGACGTGGAGGCTGCCGCTGAATCGTGCCCTCTCCCTGTCGTGAGCCTCCCTCCTCTCCTTGGCGATTCTCTCCCGGGTCCTCTGCTCTTCCGCGATCCTGCTTGCGTCCTTCAGGCCCAGGAGTAGCTCCCCGAGTGTGACGTGCCTCCCCTCCTTGCCGTGAATGCGCCCTTCGAACATCGACGGCAGTGCATCGTCGGCCGCTCCGGTCATCACACCGACCGAGAAGTTGTAGTCGGCATCGTCGAAATCGGCCTCCCAGCCTCCGTCGAAGTCCCATTCGACGTCCTCCTCGAAGTCCATTGCCCTCTCCTGGCGCTCTATCAGGGAGTTGGCCTGCCCCCGCAGTATCGACCATGCCATCCTGATCATGCGTCCGCATGACGGGAGGTCGATGTTCTCCGCCCCCTGGATCCGTTCGTTGAACATCTCGATGAAGCTGGAGAGGTCGACGTCCCATGGGTCAAGGTCGCTGGACTGGAACATCTGGAAGACTAGGGCGACGGACCTGTCGAACGGGTCGATGAGGAACTGGTGCTCCGCCTCCTCCAGCGTCGAAAGCTCCATCAGCCTGTCCAGGAACTTGCTCGTCTCCAGGTTTGGCTGTCCCTCGAGCAGGCGGAGGACAACGTCATCCCTCATCTGCTCGCCGAATATCACTATGCGTCCTCCCTCACTTCGATGCTAGGGCTAGGTGGTGATTCTTCCTGCTCCTCTGCTAGTGCCGCTTCCGACTCCTCGATGTCCTCGCTGACATCCTCGGTTCTTTCCCTGAGGCTCTGTAGCCCCTCGCCCTCGGGATCGGGGATGCCCTCCTCTGGGACGTCGATCCCAGCCCTGTCGGCGAGGCCACCGAGGCTAGACGGTGCTGGGAGTGGTTCGGGGGTCTTCGGCATGTCAGCGGGGGACGGGAGCTCCGGCATCGCCTCCCTCTCCGCCTCGGAGGCTGCCCTGGCCCTCTCCTCGGCCTCTATCTCCTCGCTCAGGTCCAATGCCGCTGCCCTGTCGAAGTCGGTTATCCTCTGGCTGCACCCGTTGCCGGCGTGTGTGATCCCGATGTGGTGATCGGCCAGAGTGAGGCTGACCTTCCTCAGTGTGACCATGATGAACTGTGCCATCCCGCTCCTCATCCTGCAGAGGGCTGCGATCTTCTCGGAGTTGAATGGGTCGAGGTTCTGGTCCACCTCGTCGAAGTAGTAGAATGGGCTGGGCTCGTAGTCCTGTATGGCGAAAATAAGTGCGAGGGCGGCCATCGACTTCTCGCCTCCGGACAATGCTGTCCTCCTGGTGTTCTGGCTCTTGCCCGGTGGTACGCAGGCCATCTCCAGACCACCCTCGAAGGGACTGTCGGTGTTCTCTAGTCTCAGCTCGCCCCTGCCTGTGGGCTGCAGTATCTCGTACACCCTTCGGAAGTTGTTGTTCACGTGCTCGAAGACGTTGAGGAGCCGCGTCTTTCGCTCATCCTCCAGCTGGTCTGCTATCGTGGACAGCTCGTCCCTGCGCTTCCTCAGGAGCTTGCCGTCTGCGATGAGGTCCGTGATTCGCGAGGCGGCTGCGTCGTACTGCTCTATGGCGAGCATGTTGACATCCCCGAGGGCGCGGAGGCGGCGCTCGAGCCCCTGCACGCTCCGCTCCGCCTCCACGACTGTTGGCAGATGCGCGTCTTCTGGCGGGATTGGGATGCCTGCTTCCTCCAGCTCGGCAACAATCTCGTCCAGCGCTTCGCGCCTCTGCTTGATTTGTACGCTTAGTTCCTCTAGTCGTCCGGAGATGTTCTGCCTCTCCTGTGATATTCTCTCCAGATGGGACCTCAGGCTGGCCCTCTCCTCGACGATCTCGTCCCTCTTGTCGTTCAGGAGCTTCTGCTCTTCGTCGAACTGCGACGCCTGCTCCCTGAGTTCGACGAGGGCGGACTCGGACTCGCGAATGTTCGAGTTGAGTTCGCCGATCCCCTTCTCTGCGCGTGATATGGACTCCTGCTGTGACTTTACTTGCCTGTCCAGGACAGCCACTCTGTCAGTTAGAATCTTCAGCTGCTGGGTGGATGTCTCGATCGATGCCTCCGACATGACGCGTGTCCTCTCGGCCTCGGTCCTGACTCTCTCTGCCTCCCTTAGCTTGTCAGAGAGGTGATCCGGCGTGTGGTTCTGCAGGTCCTCCGCGGCACTGGTGCGAGCGGTCGATGCTTCCTCTAGGGCTACTCGGGCGCTCTCGCATATACCTGAGAGTCTGGACTTCTCGGACTCGCACTCGTGGAGCTCCTTGTTGGACGCCTTGAGCTTGGTCCTGATCTCGATGACGCCCTTCTCGGCCCTTTCCATGTCGGCCTTCCAGTTCCTGACCCTGACCGAGTGGTCGTCGTTGTCTAGCCCGTGGATCCTGTCTCTGAGTTCCTGCTGGCTCCTGCGTAATTCCCTCAGAGCGCCGTCGACGGTGGAGAACAGCAGGCCTGCCTCTTGGACGACCATCTCCATCCTGTCTATCCCGGAGCTACCGGCCCCCGATCCGTCGAACCTCGGCCGGTCCCTCTTCGATGACGAGCCCCCGGTCATTGCGCCTGAGCTCTCGATGACGGCCCCGTCTAGAGTGACCATCCGGACCCCTCCCATGTTCTCCCTCGCCACGTCCATGGAGTCGACGACAAGCGTGTTCCTCCCTGCATAACGGACGGCGGTCTCGACGCTGGGGTCGAATTCCAGAAGATCGTGGACGAATCCCACCACCCCTTGGTTCCTAGCCACGAGGAGTGTCCTTCCCTGCGGGCGTGAGACTGATAGTTTGTTGAGGGGGAGGAAGGTCGCCCTCCCGCCTCCGTTCTTGCGTAGCCATGCGATGCACTTCGAGGCTACGTGGTCGGATGTCACGACGATGCTCCTGAGCCCGCCTCCGAATGCGAATGACAGCGCCTCCTCGTGAGATGGGTCCTTCGGGGTCGCCAGCTCGCCCAGAGTCCCAAGTATCCCGTGGATCTCCTCGCTCTCCCTGAGCTTGGATAGAGCTGCCAGCGTGTGTGCGGATCCAGGGGTGCTTGACCTGGCCTCCATCCTTGCCTTGGCCTTGGCGAGTCCCATCTCGGCGTTCCTTAACTTGGACTCGGCTCTGTCCCGGTCGTCGACTAGTGACCTCTCCTGCTTCTGGAGGCTCATCAGCTCCTTTGCCAATGACTCCCTGTTGGTGTCTGGGCTGGAATCCTCGAGGTCCTCGCCCATGAGGGCTTGGTCGTCCCTCTCTAGCTCTGCGGTCTCGAAGGCCTGCTCTATGTCGGCTAGGTTCTCGGATGCAATCTGGGACCTCTGGTTCGCCCGGTCGAAGTCGAGTTGGGCTTGAGAGTATGCTGTGCTGGCGGTCTGCTCGTCCTCCGTGGCCTTCCCCAGAAGCCTGTTGAGGTCACGTCCGTGCTTGTCCCCCGATTGGATTGCCTTCCTGGCCTCTTCCTCGTCATCGGCGGCCTTCTTTAGCGCGGCCTTTGAGTCCGAGACGCTTTGCCGGAGGTCGGTGATGCTCTGCTCGGCGTGCGAGCGCGCGGTGTCGGCACCCTCCCTCTCTCGGACCAGGATCTCGATCTCCCCTTCGGAGGTCTCGATGGCCCTCTTGTGGTCGCCGATTCTGTCGGAGGCCGTCTCCATGTCGATTTCGTGTTGTTTGATGCTATCCAGGATCTTCTTGGCATCACCGCCGAGTACCCCCTCCATCTCCCTGCCGATTTGGACTAGCTCCTTGTCGTATCCGTCTAGCCTCTGGCTCGATTCCAGCATCTCTTTGGATATTTCCTTCTCCCTCGTGACGTAGTTGGACCTCTCTTCCGAGAGGAGTTCCACCTCACCCTGCCTGTTTCTGTGCCTAGATTGCTCGAGGGTCAGTCTGGCCAGATCGGCTTCTCCCTTCAGCTCCCTGAACTTCAGGGCCTGCTCCCTCTCCTTCTCGAGTTCCTTTAGACGGCCCTTCTGGTCGGCCTCGAAGATGTCGATCGTCTCTATGCTGCTCTCCACGTGCTTTCGCTGGGTGTTCGCCTTGCGGATCTCCTCGTCGTAGGCGGTTACCCCTGCGACTTCCTCGAGGACCCCTCGCCTCTTGTGCGGAGTCATGGTTGCTAGGTTTGTGACGTCTCCCTGTAGTACTACGTTGTACCCGTCACCCCTCAATCCGGCCTCCGAGAGGATTCTGCGCATCTCGGTTGCCGTGGATGGGTCCCCATTGATCCTGTATGATGTGACTGGGGCCCCCTTCCTGTTTAGGCGGACCGTCCTCGTGAATGAGACCTCGTCCGAATCTGTGCGTAGCCTCCTCCTTCCTCCGATCTCAGGCGTGTTGCTGAAGACCAGTGTCGCCGACATGTGCTTCGCGGGTTTGCCTGTCTTCCCTCCGTTGAAGATGAGCTCTGACACGTTGGAGGCCCTGAGCGAGCGAGTGGACTTGGGGCCGAGGACGAAACCTATGGCGTCCCCGCAGTTTGACTTGCCGCTTCCGTTGGGGCCTGTGATGGCTGTGAACCCTGCTTCGAAGGGGATGGTTGTCTCGCCACCGAACGACTTGAAATTCTCGACCTCAATCCTGACTAGATGCATCCCTTCACCTCTGTCACCGGGAAATAAATCGCCGACAACAACGCCAGTCGTTCCATTTGGGGTTAAGAACATTGAGGCAGTGGTGCGTTTCGGGACACGAGTTAGGGGGGTGTCTGGGAAAAGCCGCGAGAGGGGGGTCGCCTCACATGTTCCTTCTGAACTTGCCACCGCTCTCGAATAGTGCCTGTGTGACCTGGCCCACGGAGCAGTGCTCCACGATCTCCATCATCACTTCGAACAGGTTGCCGCCTTCGCGTGCGGCTTGCTTGAGCCTGGCCAAGCCCTCCTCGGACTCCTTCGAGTGTGCTTCCTTGAAATCCCTGTTCCTGCTGATGACCATCATCTTCTCAGACTCGTCCGACCTGGTCACGTCGATGTCGAACTCCTCTGCCGAGGGGGTGGATGAGTCCGGGTCAGTGAACGTGTTGACACCCACTATTGGCGTCTCTCCGGTATGCTTGCGGTGCTCGTAGAGCATTCCCTCGTCCTGAATACGGTTGCGCTGGTAGTTGACCTCTAGCGCTCCTAGGACCCCTCCCCTGCTATGCATCTCCTCGAAGATTCGGAGGACCTTCTCCTCCACCTCATCAGTGAGGAAGTCAGCTACGAATGATCCTTGAAGTGGGTTCTCGTTCCTCAGCCAGCCGTACTCCTTGGCTAGTATCAGCTGAATCGCTACTGCATCCCTCACGGTGTCCTCGGTGGGGGTGCCGAAGGCCTCGTCTCGACTGTTGGTGTGGAGGCTGTTAGCGTTGTCCGCGAGAGCGTAGAGGGCCTGCAGGGTGGTTCGGTAGTCGTTCCATGTGAATTCCTGGGAATGGAGGGAGCGCCCGCTGCTCTGAATGTGGTACTTGAGCTTCTGACCCCTTTCATCGACTCCGTAGAGATCTCGCATCGCTATTGCCCAGATCCTCCTAGAGACCCTACCGATCACTGCGTACTCGGGATCCATCCCATTGGAGAAGAACCACGAGAAGTTCCTGAGGAACTTGTCCGGATCCAGCCCCCTGGCCTTGAACAGCTCGACGTAGGTGAGTCCGTTGGAGAGAGTGAGTGCCGCTTGCGTGATTGGGTTTGCCCCTGCCTCGTCGATGTGGTACCCGCTGATACTGACGAAGTAGTGGTTGCGGACGCCATTGTTGACGTAGAACTCGGCGACGTCCCCCATCATCCTCAGGGCGGTGTCCAGGTTGAAGACTAGGGTGTTCTGGCCCATGGCCTCCTTCAGCTGGTCTGCCTGTACGGTGCCCCTCACAGTGGATAGTGCGTAGACGCGAATCTCCTCGGACTCCTTCTCGTTTGGGCCCCTGCCATTCTCCTCGACGAATTTCCTGGTCTGCTGCCTGATGGCCACCCTGAAGAAGGCAGCAAGGTGCCACCAGTAATTGCCGTTGATGGTCATGCTGACCGAGGTGCTCGGTGCACATAGGTCGAAGCCATCGAACAGGCGGTCCATCTCGTCCACCGTGCTGATGCTGACTCCGGACTCGCAGACCTTACCGAAAATATCGAGCCTCTCCTGTGGATCGTTCCCATACAGGCTGGGAGAGTCGAATGCGACTGATAGCCTGTTGAACGGCTGGTCCTTTGACAAGAAGTGATAGCGCTTGTTTGTTCTCTCTGCGCTCCCCTCCCCTGCGAACATCCTGACCGGGAGCTCGTCCTCCCTCCTGAATGGGAACACACCGCCAGTGTATGGGAATGACCCGGGGGCGTTCTCCTTTCGGATCCACAACAGCCTGTCCCCCCAGTCCTCTGTGGTTGGCAGGGCGACTCTTGGGACCTTGGTGCCAGATAGTGTCTCGTGGGTCGTCTTGACTGGGATTTCCTTCCCCCTGACGGAATAGCTTGCCTGGCCGGAGCGATACGCCTCGGCCTTTGAGTCGAAATCTTCCAGGGATGCCCATGCTGCTTCGGGAATCGTGTCGCGGATTTCTTTCGCCTCGTCGATTAGGTCCTGGTGGGCATCCTTCTTGCCTGAGGATTCCAGCAGTTTGGCTGCTGCTTCGAGTTGCTGGACCTGGCGCACTGATCTTGCCACGTCTTCGGACCTCTTGTGGTAGTCCCTCACAGTTGAGGCGACCTCGGCTAGGTAGCCCTGTCTCTCCGGGGGTATTGGGGTGTCTCGACTGGGGAGGCCGTCTGGGCCCAGTCGAGGTTCGCTGGCGGAGAATTCGGTTCCGAACCTCTCGTTCAGTAGGTTGGCTATCATCTCCCAGAGCCTGTCTACGCCCGCATCGGCGAACTGGCTGGCGATGGTAGGCACCACTGGCATAGATTCTGGGCTCTCGCCGAAGGCCTCCCGGTTCCTAAGGAACTGCTTGCGAATCTCGGTCAGCGCGTCCTCGGCTCCGGGCCTGTCGAACTTGTTCAGTACCACGATGTCGGCGAAGTCAAGGGCTGCTAGTTTCTCCAGCTGGCTCGGTGCCCCGTACTCCCTGGTTGTGACGTAGATGGAGGTGTCTGCGACCTCTGTGATCGCATCATTACCCTGGCCGATGCCGCTGGTCTCGACTAGGACCAGATCGAAGCCGACCGCCTGACAGGCCTCGACTGCTCGATCGACACAATCTGCTATCTCCCGCCCGCTTTCCCTGCTAGCGAAGGAGCGCATGAACAGATTCGGGTCGGATAGGGAGTTCATCCTGATCCGATCCCCCAGCAAGGCGCCACCGGTCTTCTTCCTGGTGGGGTCAGTGGCTAGGAGTGCGACACGGGCATCCGGGTTGTCTCTGCGAATCCTCAGCATCACCTCGTCCATGAGGCTAGACTTACCCGCGCCTCCCGTCCCAGTGATCCCGACAACGGGGCACTCCGACTCCTTTTCCCTAGAGCGAGCCTTTGAGAGGGCGTCGTAGAAGTGGTCGGTTTGGGAGTTCTCCGCCATCGTCAGTAGCATGGATACTGAACCATGATCGTCTGCATCGATCGGACCTGAGATGGAATCGAACCTGGAACTCTCTAGCAGGTCTACTACCGATGCCTTCTCCATTGCATCCCGTACCATTCCGACTAGTCCCAGATCCCTGCCATCGTCTGGGGAGTATATTCGAGAAATTCCCTTGTCTGCGAGATGATTGATCTCGTGAGGAAGGATGGTCCCTCCGCCCCCTCCGAACAAGAAAACATGACCGAAGCCCCCCTCATCCAGGATCTCCTTGGTGTGGGTGAACATCTCTACTGCTCCGCCTTGGTATGATGTGATCGCGATAGCATGGGCATCTTCCTGGATGGCTGCGCGTGCGACCTCGTCGGCACCTCTGTCGTGCCCAAGATGTATCACCTCGCAACCCTGGCTCTGGAGGATCCTCCGGAAGATTCCTATCGCTGCGTCGTGGCCATCGAAAATCGCTGCTGCGGTGATGACTCGGATGGGCATTTTCCCGCCCGAGGCCGTGATTGGGGCATCAGTTGTGCCGCTGCCGGAGCTGCTTTCCACGACATTCCGAAAACATGACTCCACAAGAATGCGTTGACTGTGGAAAATGTCATCTTGGACATTTCCGGGGCATGATTCAAGACTAGGGGAGAGTTCCCCAAGGAAGTGGAAGAGAAACCAGAAGCGATAGAAATCTCACCTGGTGATGGCGAAAATCCGTGGGGCTCGTCTTCGGATAACGCAGATTCTGGAGGCGTACTTCTCAGTGGAAATGTCACCTCTCTCGGAGGAGGAGAATCCACATATTGGGGAGATTCAAACGAAGGGGAAGGGGGGCCTTCCAACGGTGGATGGTTTGCAATTGGATTGATATTGGCCCCGGGAGTAATGGGACTCGTTTCTTACATCCTCTTCATTGTGGGGGATTTAATGGGTGAGTTTTTCTACTTGCTATCTTGGTTACTATGGCCTGCTGGCCTAATTGGAGGATTAGTCTGGAGTTTCACAAAAGGGAACAAGTACTTCGCATATGGGCTTTTAACCGCTCTTGTCGGGGTTCCTGCGGTATTGTTCCTAGCACTGATTGTCATGCTTGTAGTATTTTTAGGACTCTAAAATCAGTACCCATTCATGAGTATGTAAGCGAAGAAGAACATGACTACTCCCATCGCCCCATCGATTAAGTGGGCCTTTGATCTTAGGACATCGGCCCTGTTACCAACAGTCAAGACAGTGGCGACAGTCACATACCAAGTTCCATCGATGAACATGCCCAGAATGCCCATTCCGATAAGAGTCTCCAGAGAGTAGTCTGCTTCAATGAAGGGAGCATATAGTGCCAGCATCCATGCCATGATCTTGGGATTGAGGAGCGCTATCGAGAAGCCCTGTACGAAGCCTACCCTGTCGGAGGGACCGTGAGATTCATCGAGATCGTTCGCCTGTCTCGGGCCTGCCATGGCGTGACGCAGGAAAATTACACCCAGCCACAGGAGGATTAGCACCCCGCCCACTCGGAGGAACTGCTCGACGTCCTCGTTGGCCGAAAGTGCCGTGGCTATCCCTAGAGCCGCGAGGAAGGCGTAGATTCCGAAACCGATTCCGTGGCCGATCCCTGTGGAGATGCCCTGGCTGCGTCCTCCCGCCATAGTGTTCCTAAGGACCACTGCCAATGACGGTCCGGGGCTCATCGCGCCCAGCGTGAATACCGTTGCTAGGGCGACCCATGCGGTAGGTTCCATTGCCTCACCGACTAGGCGCCTGCGTACATGGCCTCTATCTCGTCGGCCCAGTTCTCCCTGATCTGAATCCTCCGGATCTTCAGAGTTGGGGTCAATTCGCCGTGGTCGACGCTGAGGTCCCTAGGCAGTATTGTGAACTTCTTCAGCTGCTCGGGGTTGGAGAACTGCCCGTTCAGCCTATTGACGTGCTCCTGTATCTCGGCGAAAATCTCCGGACTATCGGTGTACTCGCTTAGGTCGTGCCCGAACTCCTTCAGCTTAGCCAGCTGCTCCGCCGGGTCCTTGGGGACCTTGGCTCCGTCCATCCCGTGCTTGTCCCTCAGTATCACGCTGACGTCAAGAGTGAATAGGGCACTGCAGTACTTCCTGTTGTCTCCTATTAGCATGCACTGTGAAACTAGTGGAATCGACTTCATCGTCTCCTCAATAACCAATGGAGCGATGTTCTTGCCGGCCGAGCTGACGTAGATCTCCTTGATGCGCCCTGTGACGCTTACGTATCCCTCCGAGTCCTCTCTGCCGAGATCTCCGGACTTTAGCCATCCGTCTTCGGTCATGGTCTCTGCCGTGGCCTCCGGGTTGTTGTAGTAGCCCTTCATGATGTGCCGGCCGCGGAATTGTATCTCCCCGTCCCCCTTCTCATTGGGGTTGTGGATCCTAATCTCGCCAACGAACGGCTTCCCTACGGTGCCTATCTTGTTGTTCCCCGTGAAGCCGATCGTCGCTCCGGCCGTGGTCTCGGTCATTCCGTATCCCTCGAAGAGAGGGATGTCCAACTTGTGGAAGAGGTGCAGGATGTCAGGATTGATTGGAGCCGCTCCCGTGATAGCGTACTTCAGATTTGAGAATCCGATCTTCTGCTTTGCCTTCTTCCTGACTATTCCCTTCAGGATCGGCAGGCTCAGCCACTTGACCTTACTACCGAGGCCGGCGACCAGGTTCGAGTAGACCTTCTCGTAGATTCGCGGTACTCCGATGAATAGGGATGGTTCCACTTCCTTGGCGTAGTCTATCGACTCCAGGGGAGAGTTTACCACGCGCATGTGCATCGCGTCCCTAACCCAGATGTGGTTGTCTGCTAGTTGCCCGAAAACGTGGGCGCATGGGAGCCATGAGACGTAACCATCGCCCTGGTTGAACTTGGCTATGGCCGAGACTCCTGCTATCTCCGCCTCGAAGTTGTCGTGAGTTAGCTCGACTCCCTTTGGGTTGCCGGTTGTCCCGGATGTGTAGATCAGGGATGCGGTGTCGTCTGGATTTATGCTAGATAGCCTCTCCATGACAGCAGAGTCCTCGACGCTCCTGCCAGCTGAAATGAAATCGAGCCAAGACACTGCCTTCGGGTGGTCTGGCATGTCGACGCCGTCCATCACGACCACCGACTCGACCTTGTCGAGCGATGCTAGTGCCTCGTGGAGCCTGTGAGTGCACATCTTGGCCGGATCTCCCCCGTCCATCGGGTTGTTTCCTACGAAGACCACCTTGGAGTCGGAGTTCCCGACTACCCACTCTACCTCCTCTGGTGAGCAAGTGTGGTAGACACCGACTGCAGCGCCATTGCACATGTTGGCTGCGGAGTATGCGGCGTACCACTCCTTCCGGTTGTATGAGTAGATGCTGAGCTTGTCGCCCGTCTCGAACCCGTTTGCGATCAGAGCCTTGGAGAGGTCCATCACATCTCCAAGGAACTGGGACCATGTCGTCACGTCCCAGTTGCCGTTTTTGTCCTTGGAGGAGATTGCGGCCTCGTCTGGGTAATTTTCCGCGTTATCAATCAGGTATTGGGGCGTAGTCTTCGCTGACATGGGCTTGGACAATGCCTCTGGAAACTTAACTGTTGTCTAGTGAATTTAGTGTTGCAATAACAACCTTCAGGGAAGCACGGCGCTAACGTTCTCACGCCAATCCGCCCCGCCATTCCGGTTGGCGAGAGGTGATGCCGGGGATGGGTGCCAGCATGTTTTGACCCTGATGCCCATCCCTTCGAGAGCCACATTTGCCCTCTTCTCAGCGAACTTACCGATTCCGATAACCTCCTCGGCACCCAATGCCATGACAGCCTCCCTGAGGTGCTGGTCACACCTCTCTAACAAATCACGCACAACGGAGCCGCTGATGTTGTTGGGGGTGACGTTGGTCCCCCTCGGGCCGTCAAGTATCATCAATGGGCAGTGGTTGACGATGAAGACGTGCTGGAAGATCTGCCTTGCCCCCCCGTATCTGTCCTGAAGAAGGCCCCAAAGCCTTGTTCCAGATACTTCCTCCTTCGGATGAGTTAGGCCATGCACTGGTCTTTTTGGGTGAGTGAGGGTCGGTTTACCAACACCGATTCCGGAAATCCCCAGCAGATCCCTAACGACTGAAGTTGCGGCGAAGGGGATGCCCATCTGACCCATCCCATGGGGTCCTGGGTTCATCCCTAGGAGGACGGTCTTGGCTCCACCGCCACCCGATACGCGAATGAATTCCTCATGGATCTCCCATGCATACATCAGCGGGTTGTAAACACAATCCGCGACACCCTCTGCTTCCATTCTGCGAGCCAACTCTTCGGCATCGTCCCTCAGTCCTGCTGCCGCACGGGTCAACTCTGCGATTGCGTCTGCCATCTATTGCTTCACATCCCCCAGCAAGGCACCTGATACATCCCTGAGTTCTTGAGGGGTGATTGGGAAAACTGTCTGTGGCGTCCCACCTGCTCCCCATACCATCTCGTATTGCATCAGGTCCTCGTCCATCAGGACGGTTACAGGGCCCATGTGCCCGAATGGAGGAACGCCTCCGATGGCATATCCAGTACTTTCCTGGACGTATTCGGGACTGGCCATTCCGGGTTTGAAACCCAGAATTCGCTTCAGTTTCCTCTTCCTTTCGACTCTGTTAGAACCGGAAGTGATCACCACCACTGCCCCCTCATGGCCTTCGAATACAATCGACTTGGCGATGTGGGCCACTTCACATCCCAACTGGTCCGCTGCATCCTGAGACGTTCTGGTGCCATCCTCGTACTTCCTCGGAGATGGATGGAATCCCATTTTCTCGCACTGCGAGAGCCATAGTTCGTGGCCATCCATATAATTCGCCCGAAGTAACACGACTTATGGGTTGGGGAGCACGAACCATGGGGTGGAAAGACTCAACAGTGTAACTTTCATGACTTGGGGATTATCGGTACAGCCATGGAATGGCCGTTCGGACCCTACGAAACGGTGATGGGAGTAATCCTCCTGATGACAATTCCACTGCAAAGACTGCTTACTAGGGACGAGCCGAGTATGAGGGTTCCACTCTCAGAACTATTCGAGGAAATCAAGGAGAAGGGGTACAAGTGGCACATTTCGATTTTCGTTGTGATGTATGGGTTCAAGGCATTCATCGATCAACACAATGAGGCGATCAAGCCCAGAGTGGGGGGATTCACCCACTATGTCCATGGGCTCGAAGGAGGATTCACACTCTGGGTGCAAGAGACATTTAGGAATGGGGTGCTGAGTGATGTTCTTTCTTTCCACTACCTCTTCGTCTACCTATTCCTTATCTGGTTCAGTCCGATGTACTATATCCTCTGCAAAGACGAGGTGATGGCCGATAAGGCGGTATTGAACTACTTCGTAGCCTACGTTCTCGCAGTACCCCTATACCTTTTCTTCAATATCGAAGTTACCTCCTCTTTCCTTCCGGGGATGGATGCCCTGTTGTACCACAGATCATGGAACCTGTTCTTCTTCACTGAAGCTGACCCATTGGACAACGGTTTCCCCAGTCTGCATGTGGGAATCCCACTTGGTCTACTAGCAATCAACAGACTGCATGTCAAGGAACTCGGGATCGAGATTAGGGAGTGGCGGCACAGGGAGTTCGACCTGTTCGTGGCGGCTAATGTCCCAATCTACCTATTCAGCATCCAGTACCTAGGAATCCATTGGATTTCCGACGTAGTTCCCGGAGCGATACTAGCGATAATCTGTGCTCTTTTCGCACACAATATGCAACCCAAACTCAGGTCCCTGAGAGAAAATGGGTTGACATCCCTGATTCCTCCCATGAAGGTGGCATACACCTCGGCAGCATTCTCCCTAATTGGCACATTCATCCTACTCGCAGTGGTAGTCGATGGTCCGGGGACGGATGAGGATGCACCGACAATGAGAGTCGGACCGGGGGATGTGAATCTCGATGTCATCGAGGTCCACAGCCTCTGGCACCCAGCAGATGTGAGGATCAGTAATGTGGGGGATGAGGCCGTGGATGTCCTCATTATCCACCGAGACGAGGTAGAGGGGCACGCCAAGGGTGGCGTGATAGAATGGTCGTCACTATCAGATGATGACGTTCGCTTGCTAGAACCTGGCGATTCACTGAACCAGCAGGTTGAGACTCCTTCGGTTTATGACGGGCATTTCGTTTTGATCACCAATCAAGGGGGTTCGGGGGTCGGCGAGGTCAGGATCACCATCGAGTACGTGGACGGAGGCCTGCTGTGGTCTGCCATAATCTCCTCCATTCCTGCCTTCGCAATTACTGGCTTGGTGATCGGTGGGCTGTATTTCTCAGAGGACGAAGTGGGCGAAAAGATCGCCAATGAATAGCCCTGAAACTGCTCCCATTCCTATCCAAGTTCCGATTCTGAAAGGGGGATAGTTGTGCCTCCAAACGTACATCGACTGGAAGAGCCAGAAAAGGATCACAACGATGAACCAGACGAAGAAGAAAATCTGTGGGATTATGGCGATGAGCATTGCGACATTTGCCCCGATGACCAACTCGATTCTGCCACCCGCTGGCTTAGGGGAGAAATACAGCAACGGACTTAGCAAAACCAGGCCAAGGAAAGGAGCTGGTAGGACCCATCCCCACAGCCTTGGGACCCAATCGAATAGGTGAGGGATCCAAGCGGCAAAAAATCCGACTAGGCTTGGGACAATTACTGGCCATAGAGGGGGTTCGTCCCACTTCATGGAGAGACGCGCCCAAGACCCCCCATGAAGTCTACTGGACGAGCCGGAAGGTTTTCTTTGGATTTCACGACCTCGCAGCATCATGGCGAAGGGAGAGATTGTGCTTGGTTGCCTCGCACCGCACCCGCCGCATGTCGTGTATGCCGAGAATCCGGAACAGAACGAGGCTTTCTCCGAAGGAGGATGGGAGACTCTTAGATGGGGCTACAACAGACTGGCGAGGAAACTGAAAACGATTGACTACGATGCAATGGTAATCTTCACACCCCATTGGCAGACTTACATTGGGACGCATTTCCTGGGGCTGCCAGAATTCAAGTCTAAATCTGTAGATCCGGTGTTCCCCAACATCTTCCGATTCAACTATGACATATCAGTCGATGTTGATTTGGCAGAGAAAATGTGCGAGGTCGCTGGTGAGTCAGGGATCATCACCAAGATGATGCGGAATCCCGACTTCAGAATTGACTACGGCACTATCACATCGTGCCACATGCTGAATCCCGACTGGGACAAGCCACTCGTCACTATCAGCAGCAACAGAAACGCTCACTACTACTCTCCCGAGGTGATGAACGAACAAGCCGGTGCGTTGGGGGAAGCATGTGCGAAGGCAATAGAAGAGAGTGGGAAGAAGGTGGTTCTAATCAGCAGCCACAGCCTTTCACATCGTCACTTCGTGACTGAGTCACCTTTGCCCGAAGACATGAGTCGGGAGCACATATACAATCACAGCCAATATGTCTGGGACATGAAGCTCGTGGATCTGATGAGAGGGGGGAAGATGAGGGAAGTAATCGACATCATGCCCGAATTCACGGAGCAGACAATCGCGGAGACCGAGGCCGGGGGCCTGACGTGGATGATGGCTGCTATGGGTTATCCGGACTATCCGGCGGAGATTTACGGATACCAATCGGTGATCGGGACTGGGAACCTGATCGCCGCATGGGATCCCATGGAAGCCACGCGCGAGATAGTGCTCTGAGGTGTTTTTTTGACTGGGCCAGATATTCTATTCGGGGTCTATTGCCCCCCTCATCCACAGCCTCTCCTCTCACCGGAAGCCAGTGATGGCTATGGCAAGCTTAGGGATGCATACGAGACCTGCAGGAAAAGGATCGAGGAGAGCGAGGCGGACCTCATTCTGGTGTACTCTACGACCTGGCCGAGCATAATCGGACATCAGATTCAGGCGCATCCAGAACCCGAGTGGGTTCATGTGGACGATGACTTCCACTTCCTAGGCAGCATGCCGTACAAGTTCAGGATAGACGTTGAGTTCGCAGAGGCTTTCAGGGATGCTGCCGAATCCAGGGGACTACAATCCAGAACAGTGGCATACGATGGCTTTCCAATTGACACTGGTTCTGTCGTAGCCCTCAAGCTCCTGAACCCAGAAAACCGCATTCCCGCATGCATCGTTTCCAGCAACATGTATGCGAACCGGGCCGAGACCATCGTGCTAGGCAAGTCTGCTCGTGATGCGATTCAAGAGCAGGGCAAGAAAGCCGTTGTCGTAGTGGTATCGAGCCTCTCCAACAGGATGTTCACAGAGCACATCGACCCCACGGAAGACAGGATACACTCGGCCAAGGACGACGAGTGGAATCGGAAGATTCTGGAGTTCTTCGGTGATGGCAGATTGGAGGATCTTAGTCAGCTCTCGAGAGAGATTCACGGGCAGATCCGTGTGCAGAAGGTTGTTGCTTACAAGCCGGCTTGGTGGATGTCGGCCACCATGGGGCAACACAACAACTACACTGGCGAGGTCCTGGCTTACGAGGCCCTCCATGGCTCGGGGGGAGCCGTTGTGATGTTGACGCCAGCATCCGGATCAGTTGGCGATAAGGAATTCGACGAAGACGATGTCGAGCACTACCATGGCGATCGCGGAGTCTTAGACAAGGGGGCCCTATGATGTCAGATGAAGATGAGATGACGCCCGAAGAGAAAAGGGCGAGCATGGTCGAAGGCATCATCGCAGCACCGGCTGAAGCAGTCGAGAAAATTTACGAAGAGATGGGGGGCTCATTGGCCAAGTCCGCTGGTCGTGCCATAGGGGCAGCAGCAGGAGTAGCAGTCGGTGGACCAGTTGGAGGAGTAGTGGGCGCTGTAGTTGGCAGCAAGGCGGCAGGTAAGCTGACCAGTGAGGACGGGGCCTTCATCGCGGAGGGGGGACCTTCTGCAGTAGGTGCATATCCGCATCTGCAAAGGGTTGGAGACCTGATCTTCGTCAGCGGAATGGGTCCCCGTCAGCCAGTAACAAACGAAATCCCAGGCGGACCGATCAAGGATGAGTCCGGGAACCCTCTGGATTACGACATCAAGGCACAGACTCACGCGGTGATAGAAAACATCCGAGTCATTCTAGAGGAATACGGATTGGGACTGGAGAGCGTTGTAGATGTCCTCGTCTTCCTGATTGACATGGAGCGTGACTTCAGTGGTTACAATGAGGTGTATGCCGAGTACTTCTCGGAAACACTTCCTGCGAGGACCACGGTGGCAGTGGATGCGCTGCCGACTTCGATTGCGATAGAGCTGAAGGTCGTAGCGAAGGCGTGATTACGGCAACTACTGGACCTCTATGTCTTCTGAAGCGCACCATTCTGGTGATGAGATGGGGTTGCACCTGCTTGGGGTTCCTTCGGGTATTTCGACCCAATATTCCAACCCATCCACCTGTGCTGGGTAATCGGTGGAAATGCTGTGAGCCCCTGCCGCGAGGGCGGCGACAAGCCTGGTTGTGTCGTTGTTGTCAGCCTCCTCGCCTCCGCTGTCAGCCCGGCTACGTACGATGTATCCCTCGCTAACCAGACGAGAGATCTCCTCGCCACTTCCTATGGGGTCCGATAGGGAGAAGATGGCGGCCTCATTGCTGACCTCGTCTGATAGGGTGAACATGCGAGCCCCCACTAGCCCAGGATGTGTCTGCACATACAGATCCCTAGACTCCCCACGTGCTAGCAGGACGAAGATGGCCTTGCCCCTGCTATCTTCCAGGAGTGGCCAGCCTTCGGTGACTATCTCCTCCTTCAGAGAAGGGCTTCCCCCCCTGACGTCATCCGGCGTAATCGTCTTGTTCAATGGCCAGAACTGAGTTATCTCCTGCTCGATGTCCCCCAAGAGTCCCGAAAGTTCCAGCGTGGTCGTGACTTCAGCGGCTTGCTCGGGCCAGTCCTTGGGCTCTATCCAGATGAATATCGGATGATGTTGCGGGTTCTCGTTGGACCAGCTCAGAAGAGTAGCGAGGCAGTTCTCGAAAGTGGGGCAAGTGGTGCCGGAATCGTACTGGTTGTGGTATACCCTGAGACCTTCCCTGACGTCCCACCAGACATCAATCTCGAACTGCCTGACTCCCTGATGAGAGGCTTGGAAGTCGAGGTTTTGGTGCGTGTACATGTATTCCCTTGTAGGTGAGATAAGGGGCTCGACGTGGTATGAGTTGTGGGTTCCCTTCATCTGAATGTGATTTATCCTGAGTGGGTCCTTCTCGGATTCTGTTCCTGCCTGCCCACCCTCGGAGCCCGTCCCAAAGCAACCCGTTAGTGATGCCATGACCACCAAGGTCACCACCAACGGTGCCTGCTTCCTCATCCTGTACGGATTATTGGAGAGGGAGATAACTCTTCTGAATGGACTAGTGGTGGTGCCCGCCTGGCCCATGGACATGCCCATGTGCCAGTTCCTCCTCAGAGGCGGCCCTGACCTCGACTACCTCGACCTCGAAGCGGAGTGTCTTGCCAGCCATCTGGTGGTTGAAGTCTGCCGAAACTACGTCGCCATCTATCTCGGTGATTGTGAACTGAATTGGGCCTTGGTCGCTATGTGCACCTACGACCATGCCTACTTCCAGCTCCATCCCCTCTGGGAACTGGCTCTTCTCTATCTTCTGGATGGCGTCGTCGTCCCTCTC
>Ga0208764_10001032_pt1 | contig 18132 bp, 21 predicted proteins | sample ETNtaG_18_FD_185762 | JGI IMG/M metagenome (GOLD analysis project Ga0208764, IMG submission 185762) | Marine microbial and viral communities from oxygen minimum zone, Eastern Pacific Ocean - ETNP201302SV91 (SPAdes) (version 2) | ecosystem: Environmental > Aquatic > Marine > Oceanic ... | reverse complement strand
TAAAAAACTCTATTAAAAATTCGGTCGTTGAATTTATTTCGCAAATAAACTAGCAGGATCTTTAAACGATTTGAATTCGATTGCATTACCAGAAGGATCTGTGAGGAACATTATCCATTGCTCCCCGGTAGTTCCTTCAAATCGCAATTTAGGTTCTATATCAAACGGCCAACCTGCATTCTGAATCTGTTCTACCAATTGATTCCACTCATCAAGTTCGAGAATAACCCCGAAATGTGGAACAGGTACCATGTCCGCATCAACTTCATTATGGGATCCACTGCTTTCCTTAACTTTGTCAGCAACAGCATGGGCAACTACTTGATGACCGAATAGGTTAAAATCAACCCATGTGGATGCAGAGCGACCTTCCTTAGCGCCCAGAACATTGAGGTAGAAGTCGCGGGTAGATAAGAGGTCCGTAACGGCTATAGCTAAATGAAATGGCCCCAATGTACTCAATCCCAAATTCCTCTTTGCGTATACACATTTTTAAGTATTTCTAATTTGTCAGTCATTATTCCATCAACGCCGTAATCAAGGAGCATTTCAATGTCCTCCTTTGTATTTATTGTCCAAGCATGTACTACTTTCCCCAGTCGATGCACGCGGCGAACAAATTGTGGAGTAATTAATGGTATGCCTTTGACGCTCATGGGCACTTGAACGCAATCGCCCTGAGGTATTCTTTTGGAACCGGTAAATCTTCTGAGTTGGATTTTTGTTACCCCTGATGGGCCCATACCAGTACACAACTCTTCTCCCATATTTTCCACGATACGCCGGATTCTGGAGTCAGAGAATGACCCAATGCACACTCGGTGGATTGAATTGGTCTTAGAAAGGACTTTAATTAGTGGGTCAATAGCTGAATCGTGCTTGGGATCAATATTAAATTTTGCATCGGGGAATTCTTCGAGCAATTCAATCAATAATGGAATTTTCTCCTTTCCATCAATCTTGGCTTTAGAGACCTCCGAGTAGTTTAAATCTGCGATATTGCCGGATCTGTCTGTGACTCTATCTAAAGCATGATCATGGAATGCAACCAATGAGCCGTCCTTAGTTGCATGCACATCTGTTTCTAGGTATCTATAACCCATGGAGACAGCAAGTGTAAATGCACTCATAGAATTCTCTGGTGCATCCAAAGCCCCTCCACGGTGTGCGAATGCCAATGGGAAATCAGATTCAAGAAAGTGTTTTTTCATATTATGGAATGTGTCTATATCGGGTCTAGGTAAAGTTAACGTACATTGCTAAACGAGTCATAGCGGACACTTAAATATTTAAGAGATCACCACGCTTTTCGTGCTATTTCTGTAGCGTGAATGTATGCAAAGACGTACAAAAATAATCGCAACTATTGGTCCAGCTAGCGAGTCAGAGTCCTCATTGAGAAAACTCGTTGATGCAGGTATGGATGTTGCTCGCTTAGGGTTAGCCCATGGCACACTTGAAGAAGCATTAGAGCGCTATCACAGAATTCGTCAAGTAGCATCAGACATGTCTAAACGGGTAGGAATTCTTGTTGATTTACCCGGGCCAAAGATACGAGCTGCGTCATTTCCTGAAGAGGGATCAGAGTTGGTAAAAGGTGCTGAACTACAGATTGTTCCTGGTGTAAGTGGCTCAAATGAAAGTATCGTCGAAGTTGAATACGACAAGGTTTTAGAAGATCTACTCCCTGGGGATGTACTTCCCTTCGGTGATGGTCAGGTAGTGGTCCGTGTGGAGAACGTTTCAGAGGATGGAGCCACCGCCGTTATAACGAGCGGGGGGCGACTGCATGGGCGTCCTGGTATTCGTATTCCATCTGAGAGGCTAAGTATGCCAACCCCTACCGACGAAGACCTCCGGAAATTGGATGCATTCGTTGATGTAGGTGTGGATATGGTTGCAGTTAGTTATGTTCGTTCGGCACATGACGTAAGACGAGTTGGAACAGAACCCCATCCAAGAGGCCCACTTGTAGTCGCTAAAATTGAAACTAAATCTGCAGTTGAGAACCTACAGGGAATTATCGAGGCATCTGCAGCAATTATGGTTGCCAGAGGTGACCTTGGAACAGAATTTGATTTAGCTGATCTGCCGCACCTGCAAAAGAAAATCATTGCGGAATGCATTGCCGGAGGGTTACCGGTTATAACTGCGACACAGATGCTCGATTCAATGATACAAAATTCGTCACCAACGCGGGCAGAAGCATCAGATGTAGCAAATGCGGTATTTGATGGGACATCCGCAGTCATGCTTTCTGGAGAAACGGCAATAGGGGACTACGCCGTAGAGTCTGTTGAAACTATGGCAAGGATTGCTCACAGGGCTGATGAAGCATTTGACTATGGTCGTTGGGCAGAACGAGTAGCTGAGCTCAGGAAAGGAACCGATACTGAAGCTTCTAACGGTGGATCGGAAGGTATCACTGATGCCATGACATTGGCGACATGGAGGGCAGCGAATGAATTGGATTTAGCTGCATTGTTATGCATATCAGGCTCAGGTTTTACTGTCCGTTCAATGGCTCGATTCCGCCCAAATGTGCCAATTCTTGGGATGACAATGGACGAAAGAACAGCGCAACAACTGACCTTAAGTTGGGGAGTAACCCCATTTACAATAACTGCGGAACTAGGGTATGAAACTCGAATCAAGAATGCTATTGAAATGGCTAAATCGGAAGGGCATTTACAGTCCAACGACCTAATTGGTGTATTGGCAGGTATTACTGGAGATTCGCCTGCAACAGATGTTCTTAGGATATTGAGAGTCCCTTAAAGAGGTGAGAAATGAACGAAGTTAAGCTCAATAGGGGAGGACTTCCCGAAACTATTCTCCCTGCCGAGGATAGCGAAATACTTGATGGTATCGAGGAAGCATTGTCATCTGGTTCGCCTTCGGAAACCAATGACCCATTCATAATTTCCCAAGTCATTAACAAATTGTTGAAGCTCGTTGAGGCTTATCCAGATTCCATCGCAATCTGGACTCAGTTAGGTGTGTTGAGTCCTGAAAGGATGAAAGGGTATGCGTTTTTTAGACTGGCTTATCACAGAGGATTAGATGCTTTGAGAAAGAATGGCTGGCGCGGATCTGGTTTCGTACGATGGGAGCATCCTTCGAACCAAAGTTTTTTAAGGGCATTGCATGGGTTGCAAATGCTATCTAAGGAAATAGGTGATGATGAAGAAGCTGCACGATGCCACCATTTCTTATTTCAATTAGAGCCGCGGTGGGAGAGTATCTGCCCAGCGATTGATGCTGAGCCTGGTTCAACTTCTCTTATACGTTTTCACTGATCGTGTTGCAATTTGCTGGCGCTGTTCTTAACGGTGGTAAATCATCTCGAATGGGGACAGATAAATCAGTTATCAAATTTAATGGTGGGAGACTTATCGACGTTTCATTAGACATATTAATAGAAGCCGGTGCAGAGCAGGTACTGATTATTGGCGGGGATGAAACTGTTGCAGATCAATCACCTAATGTGGCGTATTTGGAAGATTTGTATCCGAATGAAGGCCCACTCGGAGGGGTAATAACCGCACTTACTTTTTCAAAATTTGAAGTCGTAGCGATACTCGCGTGCGATCATATGTACTTGACTGCCGATATTCTGCTCCAATGCCTTTCGGGACTAGATGGCTATGAGATTTCTTGTCCGAAAAGTAATGGAACTAAACAAGTACTGTGTTCAATGTGGAGGAGATCTACGCTACCTAAACTGACACAAAGCTATGAATCGGGTAATCGTTCGGTAATGAACGTTATTCAAGAATTAGAATGTAAAACATTTGAAGTAGCAGATACTAGATTATTGCGAACTGCTAATACTCCTGAGGAATTGTCTGATAGCACAATCATGTAGGATTATTTCAATAGATAGGTAGTGGAGATTTGGCGAAGATACCAGAAATAAACATTGACGAATTAGCAAAATTGAATCTTGAAAAAATTTGTTTAGTTGACGTCAGGGAAAAATATGAATTTATTGAGATGAGAGTTCCCGGAGCTGAATTGATGCCTTTAAGTGAAGTACCTGAGAACCTTGCTGCCTTTCCTACCGATTCACCTGTTTATCTTATTTGCGCTAGCGGAAACCGTTCTGGTGTAGCAGGCGAATTTCTTGCAGAGCACAAGGTTGATGCAATTAACGTTGCAGGAGGAACGAAAGGTTGGGTTATGTCTGGCAATGTCTATCTTCAAGGTGATGATGACCTTCCAATGTTTGTTGGACAGGAATGATTAGTAACTCAATCCAGCCGAAAATAATAGATAACCAAAGTGACCTAGATTCGGTAATTTCGGACCTCAATAATGTAGAAAATTATGCGATAGATACAGAATTCCATCGCGAAAAAACATATTATCCACGTCTCGCACTTATCCAGATCCGCTGGGATGAAAGTATTGCTCTAATTGACCCTCTGACTGTGAACCTCAAGGGCTTATCGTCTATTTTTCAATCCGACACACTTGCAATCTTTCATGCTGGATCTCAAGATCTAGAAGTTCTTCTCCGAGCTGTAGGAGAGGTGCCAAAACAAATATTTGATACCCAAATAGCAGCAGGGTTTATTGGCATGCGAACTCCATCTTTAGCAGCACTCCATGAGACGATGCTTGGGATTAAATTAGCTAAAGGTGATCGGTTGACTGATTGGTTCCAACGACCTCTTTCAGAAAATCAGCTTGAGTATGCAGCATCCGATGTGAGGTATTTGTTGGACGTTCATCAAAAGCTTATTCATGAACTTGAAGCTCGAGATCGGCTGGGATGGGCTGAATCAGAATTTGAACTTTTTTTAGATAAACGACAAAAATTGGTTGAACCCATTAATGCTTGGTTGAAAATCAAAGAAGCGAAACATCTGAACAAAAAAACGAGAGGAGTTGCACAGGCCTTAGCCGAGTGGAGAGAAAACGCGGCCAGACGGAGCGATATTCCTCCTAGATATGTATTATCTGACCTCGCTTTAATAGGAATTGCTCAGCGAATGCCTAAGAAAGTAAGTGACTTAAGTAATATTCGCGGACTTGATGTTAAACAATTTAAAGGTAAGAAGGCTTCGTCTTTGCTTCAAATCGTTGCCGATGGATTAAGTAGAGATGTGAAAAAACCTGTTTCAAAGTCGCAGAATAATTTGAAAACTGAACTTCGCCCTGCAGTTACATTGTTATCTGCATGGCTCTCCCAATATGCGAGTGATAATGATATAGATCCAGCGCTTCTAGGAACGCGCTCAGATATTGAAGAGTTATTACGAGGCGATGAGAACCCCCGTTTAGCTGAAGGTTGGAGACATGCAGAGGTCGGGAGCCCTATAACGCAATTGCTAAATGGTAAAGCGACGCTTGCTTTCTCTGATGGGCGTTTAATTCTTGAGGATAGGATTTTTTGAACTGCTTTGACTATTGCGCAGTTTGTGGCCAGATTCGCCTAGAATGATTAAGTTATCCGGATGGCGAAATTGACCTTTTGGAGGTGTTTATGAAAAAGGGACGACATCGAAGATATGAAGAAGCTCGGGCTCTTAAGCAGCAGAATGATCAATTAGACGATCTTTTTTTAGAGAACGAAGCTCCATGCGATGAGTGTGAAGCGTTACCAGGCCAAGATCATAAAGAATGGTGCTTGGCGCAAACTACGCTGTAGCTGGGAAGAAGTCACGGAACTCTACTGCGAGGCTATTCAGCGCTAACCGGGATAGAGGAGCGAGGGACTTTAGTAATACCATGATCTATGGGTTCGTATAGAGTTGATCTCTGGATTAAAGCGCGGCCAAGAGGCTTACACAAGGCTTCAAACTCATTTTCCGTGAGCATTTGTCCATGTTTCGCTCCAGCAGCTCGAGAAATATTTTCTCCATTTAACGTCCCACCTACGTCATTTACACCTGCCTGAAGCAATTGTGCCATGCCCTCTAAACCAATTTTCACCCACGAAGCTTGGATATTATCGATATGCCCATGGTAAGTAATTCTAGCGATGGCATGGACTAGAAGATTCTCCCTAAATGTTGGGCCTCTCCTTGCACGCTTTCGAAGGTATATGGGCGATGCCATATGGACGAAAGGAAGACCAACGAATTCAGTGAATCCTCCCGTTTCTTTCTGTAATTCCCGTGTTGCCAAAAGGTGCTTTGCCCAGTGAATTGGATTTTCCACGCTTCCAAACATCATTGTGACATTTGATCGCAAACCAACGCTGTGAGCTATACGGTGCGCTTCAAGCCATTCTTCACTGTTGATTTTATCTGGGCATAATATCTCTCGTATTTCGTCATCTAGAATTTCAGCTGCAGTGCCGGGCAGTGATTTCAAACCAGCCTTTACTGCACGCTTAAGATAAGAATCCAAGGGTTCATTTAGTCTTTTTGCACCTTCCGTGACCTCGAGTGCTGTAAATCCATGAATATGAAGATTGGGTAATTCGTCATGGATGGCTTGACACATATCTATGTAATAATTTCCATCAAAATCAGGATGGATTCCACCCTGCAAACAGACTTCGGTGGCACCTCCATGATGAGCTTCAGATGCTCTTGCAATGATCTCTTCTAAGGTATGTAAATATGGTTTTCCTCTAAGGTTTAGAGATAATGGACCTTTTGAAAATCCACAGAACCTACATTTGAATGTGCAAACATTTGTGTAATTAATATTGCAATTTGAAACGTATGTGACAGAGGACCCATTAACTTCCGCTCTTAGAGTGTCGGCTAATTCAGCTATGGCTCTTACTTCACCACCGCGTGCTCGGAATAATGCAAGAATTTGGGGGAGCTCTACTTCTTGACCCAATGCAACTCCTTGAGCTATTTCATTGATTTCGGACGTTGATCGCGCATGGCCCAATAGGAGATTTGCCGGATTAATAGTGGAACCTGAATACCATTGTGTTGAGTCTTCACCAACTTGTGCTACTTCTGCGCCATCGTCAACGTTTTTTATGAATTCGATTTTTTCAGGGAAAATAGCGCCTGGATCATCGCGGCCTAACCATTCGCTGTCAGACCTGTCAAGAACAGGAAAGTGAAGTTTATCGTCAAGCCAAGTGGCAGGGTTACTGGCATATTCCGGGTAGATCGTAAGACGAGGTGCTATCGAAAACCCTTGGTTTTCTGTTACATTAGCTATTCGGTCAAGGGCGGGCCAAGGTCTTTCTGGGTTTACATGATCAGCAGTCACGGGAGAAACCCCGCCCCAATCATCTATTCCAGCATCGAGGAGAATACCAAAGTCATCGGATAAATTCGGAGGCGCTTGTATGTGGATCTGTTCAGGCAGCATTATTCTAGCAAGTGCAATAGTTTCAAGATAGTCATCGCTTGGGCAGGGTTTATGCTTGTGCATCCTAGTTCCAGTCTTTGGAAGGAAATTCTGAACGATCACTTCTTGGATATGGCCATGACGCTGATGTGACGCAGCAATGGCTTCAATAGTTTTAATCCTGTCATCTTTAGATTCGCCAATTCCAACAAGCAAGCCAGTGGTAAAAGGAATTTGTAATTGTCCAGCCGCTTCAAGTGTTTCTAATCTTCTCCAGGGCTCCTTGTCAGGTGCACCCTTATGGCAATCTAAATCTGGGTTCAAGGATTCCAGCATCATTCCTTGAGAAGGGGAAACTTCTCTAAGTAAAGACAATTCGTCGTAAGAGATAGCGCCAGCATTTGCATGAGGAAGTAATCCGGTTTCGTCAAGAACAAGTTTTGCCATAGCGTGTAAATAATGGATTGTGCTCTCGTAGCCATTCTCAGCAAGCCAGGCCTTAGCATCTGGATACCGTAACTCTGGTTTCTCTCCAAGGGTGAAGAGTGCTTCGTGGCACCCTGTCAGGGATCCTTGAAATGCAATATCTAAAACATCTTCGGGCGATAGGAATGGGCTAGTAACTCTTGCAGGTGGTTGGGCGAAGGTGCAGTATCCGCATTTGTCGCGGCACAGATGCGTTAATGGGATAAAGACTTTGGGGGAGTAAGTTATACGGTTTCCGAATGCGGAGTTTCGTTTTTGGCTCGCTTCGTGAAGTAATGTCGTTAATGGACGAGAAATGACTTGACTCATGCCGGCCTCTTATAAGTTCTTATTTCGCCTGGCCTGCTTGCGATCTGGTCTGGAGAAACAGAGATATCGCAACGTGGGCAATGTGTAAACTGCTGTAAAGCTGTATCGCAAATTGAGTGAGTCAAAATTGTTGGAGGATTTCCTTTCGCATACCAGCGGTCACCCCAATGCATTAGGGCTACTAGCGAAGGAGATAAATCGATTCCTTTTTCGGTTAGAAAGTATTCATGGCGAATTGGGTTAGTTTGATATGGCTGCTGGTGAACTATGCCAGCTTCGTGAAGTTTGGATAAACGATCACTAAGAATATTTTTTGCAATTCCTAAATCTTTTCGAAGTTCTTCAAATCGCCTAACTCCACGAAACAGATCGCGAAGAACTAGCATTGTCCACCGGTCTCCGATTACTGAGAGAGTGGAATCAATAGAGCAATCGGTTTGATCTTGGTGCACAAGAATAGAGTATCATGTAAGTTTCAAAATGCAACCGACTATGCCTGCAGTGATTCCGCTTTTTTTGAAAGTGTAATTAAGAGATTCTCAAATGAAGCCTCAAAGGAGCTGACACCCTCACGTTCCAGTTTCTCGGCGACATCATTGAGGTCAACTCCAAGAGCCTCCACCCTTTGAAGTATCCCTGTAGCTGTCTCGAAAGATGCATCAATTGTTCGTGCCAGATTTCCGTGATCAAGGAAGGCAGCTAAAGTCCCATCGGGCAAAGTATTGACAGTGTCGGGACCGATGAGTTGGTCCACATACAATGTGTCAGGGTATGTCGGATTTTTGGTCGATGTGGAAGCCCACAAAGGCCGTTGGACTCTAGCTCCACGGTTCTCAAGTGCTTTCCATCGGTCTGTATTGAATTGTTCTAAAAATATTTTGTAAGCCAGTTGACCTTGAGAAACTGCTGTCTTTCCCTTTAGGTCAAGGGCATCACTGGTCCCTATAGCTTCCAAACGAGAATCTACTTCGGTCTCAGTTCGGGAGATAAAAAAAGATGCGACAGATGAAATATTTGATAGATCTCCGTCTCTTGCTTCTAAACCAGAAATATATGATTCTATGACTTCTGAATATCTTTCTAAGGAAAAAAGCAAGGTTACGTTGATAGACCGCCCTTCACTTATCATTTCTTGAATAGCGGGTAGTCCTTCTTTTGTTCCGGGAATTTTTATGTAGAGATTCTTGCTTTTTAATTGCTCGTCTAAAAATCTTGCGGCATCTATCGTTGCTTTGGTGTCGCGGGCGAGCCGGGGGTCAACTTCCACTGAAACGTATCCATCAAGGCCGTTACTTGAATCATAAATCGGTTCCATTAACACAAGGGCATCGGCTATATCAGTCTGCACCAGACTCCAGTAAGCATCTTCGATGGTAGATCCACTCTGGATTAAGGATTGAAATTGATCATCATAGGCTTCCGAATCTGAAATTGCTTTTTCAAAAATTGATGGATTGGACGTCAAACCACGCACGCCTTTATCAATCCAGCTTTGTAATTCACCAGAATGCAACCATTCTCGTCTTAGATTATCCAACCATGGACTTTGTCCATACTCGGAAAATAGTTGATCTAATATGGTCATTCAGTTAGTGCCTCCTTAATAGATTGCAGATTGATGCCAAGATTGTGCATAACTTCATTTCCAGGGGCGGACGAACCGAAGCGATCTATGCCTACATGTTTAGAAGCGTATTGAGCCCATCCCATAGTTATCCCAGCTTCAACAGATACCGAGGGCAAAGAGTCATCTATAGAAGGCGACGACGAGCTTAATTCCCAACTTGGCATTGAAATTACCCGAACAGGATTATCTGCAGCATATTGCATGCAAAGCGATACCTCAGAACCTGTTGCTATCAAAGTAGCTTCAGGAGATGAATGATCTTTGATCGTGTAGGAGCCTTTCTGAGCCATTTCGACGTTAGTTTCTTCGAGTATTGGTAGATTTTGTCGTGAAAGGATTAATGCAGTTGGCCCATCATTCTGTAATGCTGTTATCCAAGCTGCAACAGTTTCCTTCGCATCTGCGGGTCTGATGACTGTCAATCCTGGAATAGCTCTTAGAGACATAATTTGTTCTATTGGCTGATGGGTTGGACCATCTTCACCGACTCCAACAGAATCATGGGTGAACGAATAAATTACTTTCGCTTGAGTTAATGCAGCTAATCGTATCGCAGGACGCATATAATCGCTGAAAACCAAGAAAGTACCTCCTATCGGTACTATTCCTCCATGTAACGCAATCCCATTCATGATTGCACCCATTGCATGTTCTCTAACACCATAAAATAACTGTTTTCCAGCAGGATTCTCGGGTGAGAGAATCGAATTTTCTTTTAGGGCTGTACCGGTATTGCCGGTTAGATCAGCACCACCGGCGATAACAGCAAGATTAGAAGATATTTCGTTTAAACATACTCCGCTCGCCACGCGTGTTGCTACTGTATCTCCAACTTGCGATTCGTACTGATTTTGAATCTCATTGAGGTTCCAGTTGCCAAGTTCAGACTCGGGTGTCCACACGGAACCGGCGGCTTCGCCGTCGTATCTGCCTCCTGCAGCTTGGTAGAAACCAAGGACTTCTTCGGGGATGAAGAATGGTTCATCTGAAGGGAACCCCATAACGTTTTTTGCATCCGCGATTTCTGAGTCCTTAAATGCGTACCCATGGGCGCTAGGACTGTCAACAAGTGTTGGTGATGGATAGCCGATGTGGGTCCGAATAATTACCAAAGAAGGTGCGTCTTCGTTTTCTCTAGCCCGTTGGAGTGCAGCTTCGATCGCATCTAGATCTTCTCCCGATTCACCAATATCTATGACATGCCACCCATAAGCCTCAAATCTTTTAGCAGCATTATCTTTTAAGGAAAGTTCAGTTGGTCCATCGATCGTTATGTGGTTGTCGTCATAGATGCAGATAAGCCGGCCCAGTTTCTGTTGACCTGCGAGTGAAGCTGCCTCATGGCTGATGCCTTCAGATAAGTCACCATCTCCGCAGATAGCGTAAATCCGGTGATCTATCTTTTCAGTACCATATTGCTCTCTCATCCATCGCTCAGAAATTGCCATTCCTACCGCATTCGCAAATCCTTGACCTAGTGGGCCAGTTGTTACCTCGACTCCTGTTGTGTGACCGACCTCTGGGTGGCCAGGAGTCAGGCTATCCCATTGTCGGAAATCCCGGAGGTCATCAATGGTCAATCCAAATCCAGTCAAATAGAGCATTGCGTATTGAAGTATGGAAGCATGGCCAGCACTTAGAATGAAGCGATCACGGTTCGCCCAGTCGGGATATTTCGCGCTATAACGCATCACTCTGGTAAACAAAACGTGCGCTAGAGGTGCTAAAGCCATAGCTGTCCCTTGATGGCCAGATTTTGCTTTATGGGGTGCATCCATCGCTATGCAGCGAATTGTATTTATGGCCAAAGCCTCAAGTTGCGGATCTACATCATTCACGTTCATCTCTCTCCCTCTCAACGTGTCTACATTAACGTGGCCAAACTGAGAAAGCCGTCATATCCGAAAAATCAAATACTGGATCAAGGGGAATTCTCAATTGTGTATGGAACTGCAATTGGATCGGCTTTATCTATACGACATTTAGCATAAATTTTGCAAGGCTCATCTAACTCTAATTCTGCTCTAATCAACCGATAAGCAAATAACCCAGGTTCAATCTCTAAAGGCTGCACATTTCTCGCAATTTCTTTGTCGCCCAGATGGTAGGTGACTTCAAGAACGCCGGAGCCGGTTCCATTTGGTTCGCTGTGAATTAAGACAACAAGATGTGGAGAAAGTTGCAAAGGAAAACTATCAGAGACTTTTGTCGTAAATTGAACTCCGGAAAGGTCAAGTCTGGTCAGGGCATCTGGAGTTTGCCGCATTGAAATATCATCTATGAAAAGCGCTGCGAGAATCTGCATGGACAAGCTCCTTAGTGCATTAGATTATCAGGAGGTTGCAAATAAGGCATAACCGGACATTGATGCTATTGCTTTAGCGATATCGTTAAAGTATGACTTCGATATCTGAGTTCGACAGCAAAAAACTACTGCACGAACACGGACTTCAAATAACGAACGAGTTCTTAGTTGCGAATGCAAATGAGGCAGTAAAGGCAGCTGAATCCTTAGGATATCCAGTCGTTGCGAAACTCTCAGGTGCAAAGATTCAACATAAGACCGAATTAAATGGAATTAGATTAAACCTTCAGAATTCAGATGAACTTAAAATAGCCATGAGAGATTTAGAAGATATAGGCGCAGGCAATAATGAATTTTTAATTTGTGAACAAATACAAGGCAAACGGGAGTTTATAGCTGGCTACCACATAGACGATGTCTTTGGGCCAGTTATCATGTTTGGCCTCGGTGGAATATTTACGGAGATTCTTTCTGACGTAAACTTTCGGCTTGTTCCATGCGAACGCCGTGATCTAGAAAGCATGATAAATGAAATTAAGGCAAATTCGCTTCTGGGCCCTTTCAGAGGAGAAGGGGAGATATCTATCGAGCATCTAGTAGATGCGCTGCTAGCAATCTCAGAATGCGGGCTTGCGAACCCGGATATTATTTCAATAGATGTGAATCCAATAATTATCTCAGATAGTAAACCCATTGCTGTAGACGCACTTGTGGTGAAATCATGATTGACGTAGAGCGCATTGATGCATTATTTAATCCCAAAGGCGTAGTAGTAGTCGGTGCATCAACTCATCCAGGTAAATTCGGGTTTGTTGCTCTGCACAATATCCTTAGTTCAGGATTCGATGGGCCAGTTTTTGCCACTAACCCGAACAAACCGGAAATTCTGGGAATGCAAACCCTTGAACGAATACAAGATGTGCCACCTGGAGTGGCTGATTTCGCGATGATTTGTATTTCTCCGAATCAGATAATGGATGCTTTACCTGAACTAGCGAAAATAGGAATTACAAGTGCATTCGTGGTCTCTGGCGGATTTAAAGAAACAGGTGAGAATGGTGAAGCTTTAGAAAAACAATTGGTAGCTAAAGCTGAAGAGTGTGGCATTATTATCGCTGGCCCTAATGGTCAGGGCCTTGTTTCCACACCGGTAAATCTTTGCTCACAAATTGTGTCTCCATATCCACCTAGAGGACATATATCAATAGCAAGTCAATCAGGAAATATTCTTTCCGCATTGATGAATCTATCTCGGCTTTCAAATATAGGAATAGCTCGTGCAATCTCAGTTGGAAATCAAGGCCAGATTAACTTATCCGACTACTTAGATTACTTTCTGTACGATTCAGAAACAGCGGTAGCGGTCATCTACGTTGAAGGTATTCCAGATGGGCGGCGTTTTTACGAGTCGCTTAAATCTCTCGCATGCAAGAAACCTGTCATCATCATACGCGGCGGCTCAACTGAAAGTGGGGCTATCGCAGCGGCTAGCCATACGGGCTCTTTAGCATCGGATTTCTTAATTTTTGCTGCGATAGTTAGACAAGCAGGGGCTTTCTTAGTGAACGGGGTTGAAAGCGCATTTAATTTAGCAGCGACTTTCTCAACACAACCTTTACCGAAAGGAAACAATGTAGTGGTTATGACTACTGCAGGTGGTTGGGGTGTCTTAACAGCTGATGCGATCTCTGGCACGAACTTAGAATTGCTCGAATTGCCGGATAATTTAAAGGCCCTAATCGATTCCTTACTCCCACCGCGGTGGAGTAAAAATAACCCAGTGGACTTAGCTGGTGGAGAAACTCGGGATACGATCCCAGATCTCCTTTCTGTACTTCTAGAGCATGAAAGTGTGGACTCACTCATATTTTTAGGTCTAGGAATTCAGGGAAATGTAGCGCGAAGTTATTTTGAAAGTCCTTATGCAAATGAAGGAACAGAGAGAATGGCTAATTTCCACACGTCTCAAGAGCAACGATACGCCGAGTCAATAATTGCTGCGACGCATAAATATCGTAAACCTGTGCTTGTGTCATCAGAATTATCTATTGCCGATCCAAATAATGCAGGCCCAAAGACTCTTCGAGACCATGGATTTCTTTGTTACGACTCACCCGATAAAGCAGTGCAATGTTTATCTCGACTAGTCAATTTTGCAGAAGCACAAGATAGATGATTTAGATGAATAGTTACCACTGAAGAATAGAAGTAAACTTCAGATGTGGTTCGCTTACTTCAACGTTTAATTCTTCCAGTCTTTGTGTTAGCTCTCCTTATCGGACTTCTCAACATTAAGGATAACTTTGGATACGATCCAATTGATGAGGTTGCATTGAGCGACCCATCATCAGATCTCCTGACGCCAGTGTTTTCTTTACGACGTGCACCGAAATTGCTCACATCGCCTCTAGCAAATCAGAAACTGGAGCAGGAGATAGCTAACCTTGTAAACGCATTACCAGATTCAAGTTGTTTAACCATAAGTTCCCCTACTGAGAGAATATATGAGCATCAAGTCAAGATTCCGCTTGTTCCAGGAGGAACTCAAAAGCTATTAACGGCTTACTCTGCTATCAAACAAATGGGAAATGAATATCAGTATGAAACTATCATCGCTGCCGTTAGGGAGACTGAACCTGATGGCCTTTTGCGAACTAGCGACCTTTTCATTTTCGGTAGTGGTGATCCGTTGCTACGAACTGACTCGTATGCAACGTTACTTCCTGAAACCTATAGTCAGATTAGAACGAACGCTGACGAACTAGCAGATTTAACTGTTGGCATGAATATTCTCTTCATACAGGGTGCTGTAGTCGTTGATGAGAGCAGGTATGACGAAGAAAGAACCGTACCAGGTTGGTCTGCTGAACTAAAGGAATCTTCTCGAACAGGTTCGCTGAGCGCGGCTCTTCTTGATGGTGGATACGACGGGCTTAAACAAAATTACTCATCACAACGCAATGTGGAGGACCCACCAGCTTTAACTCCTAGTGCTAATCCTGCTAAACGGTTCGCAGCAAGTTTTGATGACCTTCTTGAAGCTAGGAATGTAGTAATTCTTCAAGCAGCGAAAGAGTCAAATGGGGCTCTACTCGAAGATTTAATAGAGCTACTTTCAATTAAATCGCCAACTATGGACTTAATTGTTAAACAAATGCTCACGAATGATGACATCGTGACAGCTGAAATGCTCTTGAAAGAAATCGGATACTCTAGGCAAGGGCAAGGCTCAACTGGTGCCGGTCTTGTGTCTATTCCTGAAATTATTAACGGTGCAGGCATAGATAATTCCGGGCTTTTATTGTTCGATGGATCTGGGTTAAGCCCCGAAAATCAAATTACGTGCAGCTTGATCAACTCTATTCTCATGGACTCGAACACTAAGGATGTTTTGAGGGAAGCCCTACCACTTGCCGGAGTTGAAGGAATTGTCGCAGAGAAATTTATAGGTACCCAGTTTGACGGAAAGCTAGAAGCTCATGCAACAGGAACAGAAGAGAATGCAGCGATTGCCGGATACATTACTACGAATTCAGGTACCGATTTAGCTGTATCCTTCATAGCGAATAGGGCTGCAGACGAAGAAAATTTTGAACAGACAATAGATTCGTTTATTGAGGGGATAGCGAATGCTATATCTGAGTTCACTGGTGGGCAGCCACTTGATGAACTTGGCCCACTTCAAAATCCTTCATCCTGAAATGAATTCGTTGCCTATGTTCCCTTTGGGGACTGTTATTTTCCCAAATCAAAGATTTGAGTTACGTGTGTTTGAAAATCGTTATTTGCAATTGGTCAACGATATCGCGACCTCCGAGTCCATCTTCGGAAGTTGTTTAATTGAGAAAGGGCATGAGGTCGGAGGTGGAGATGCAAGATTCGGCACTGGAACTTTATGTGAAGTAGTTCAATTGCAACGACTAGGTGTGAACGAGTTACATATTGAAGTTCGTGGGATTCAAAAAATTGTAATTGAGGAATGGCTACCTGAAGTAAAATATCCGATTGCCAGAATTTCACAAGTAGAAGATCATATTCAGATAAAGTTTGAGTCAAAAGCCATGCTAGAAATTACCTACGAACTACAAAAATGCTATTCACTTATCTATCAATTACAGAAAATAGGCTCTAAACCACCTGATCAAGAACAATTTGCCTCACTAAACCTTTACCAATTATGCGACCTTTCACCTTTAGGGCAGATGAATCGATACAAGCTCCTGGAATGCGAATCAGAAGCACAACGGGGAATGCTTCTCCTAGAAATGATTACTGATGAACGGGAAATGCTAGAAGGCCTTATCGAAATGCGAATGAATGATCAATAATTGAATTCAACTACTACCGAAAAGCAATATTTACCGATACCGTGAAAATTAGAGGCCTATGTTTACGAAGTCAGATAGTGATTTGCTATCAGAGAAATTAACTGAGTTTAAGAAACTGGTATTAGCTTACGCGAAACAGGAGATTCAACACCCATTATCAGCTTTGCTTAAGTGGACACTCCTTGGACTATTCGGTTCTGTATTTATTTTTATCGGAGTTCTCTATCTTTCTCTAGGGATTCTGAGGCTTCTACAAGACAAAATTCAAGTTTTTGATGACCGCTTATCATTCGCACCCTATTGCATAACAGCGTTATGCTTACTTGCACTTGGTTTGGTGCTTTTCCAAAATATTAGAAAACATAAATAGGATGAATGAAATTACGCCCTCAGATATAGAGGCAAAACTATTAGAAATAAGCAAAGAGCTAAACACCATCCCTGGTGTTATGTCTATTGCTAAAAAAGCGTCACCATCCATAGCAGCGTTAGTGGGGTTTTGGCTTAAAAAAGTTACTAAGAGAGAATCCTCAAGTAAACAAGGGGCATTAATAGAAATTCAACTATTTCCAAAAGTGCGGAAATATCTATTCAAACCCTCAGCTAAAGCAATTTTGAAAATGGGAAAACAAATTGCTGACAGTCAGGAAAAGAGTAGTGAGTAAAAACGCAGGATTTCTCCAAACTGGTGATTTAGTTTTATTGGTCGATTCAAAGGATCGACGTTACCTACTTACTTTGGAGCCTGGAAAGGAATTCCATTCACATGCAGGGTATATCCCTCACAATGAACTTATCGGCGGCGAAGATGGTATCCATATAAAATCTACAGGGGGTATGGAATATCTAGCGATCCGCCCCACTATGGCAGATGTTGTGCTTAAAATGCCCAGATCGGCACAAATCATTTATCCAAAGGATTTAGGACATATTCTTGTTACTGCAGATGTAGGAAGTCACCATCATGTTTTGGAATCTGGGGTGGGATCCGGCGCATTATCGATAGCTCTTCTTAGGTGCGGAGCAAAAGTAACAGGCTACGAACTGCGAGAAGATTTCGCCCAAAGGGCGATTAAGAATGTGACTAACTTTTATGGAGAAGAAATAGGCAGTAGGTATTCTGTAAATTTAAGTGACGCATATGAAGGGTTTAACGATTCGAATTTTGACCGAATAATTCTTGACTTACCAGAGCCATGGAAAGTAGTTGACCATATTCCAGATACTTTAAAATCCGGAGGAGTATTCGTCGCTTATACGCCAAGCATTACCCAAGTCGCGAAACTTAGACAAAGGCTAGAAACAGATCATTTTGTGATGATGGAAACGACGGAAATTTTAAGGCGCACTTGGCACGTAGAAGGTCAAGCTGTTCGACCCGACCACAGGATGGTTGCCCATACAGGGTTTATAACATCAGCAAGGTTTATTGGATAGCAATAAACCTGTTATACCTCAAGATATATACACTCTCCAGGGCATTCTTCAGCTGACTCTATAGTCGCTTCTTCCTGACCTTCAGCTACGACTGCTAAACCATCTGGGCCACCAGGTTCAGCATAAATCGTATCTCCTTCTTTGACGTAAGCTAACCCATCATCAAGAAGTGTAAAGACGTCAGGGGCGATTTCTTCGCATAGCCCGTCACCAGTGCAAAGATCCTGATCTATCCAAACTTTCATATAACCTTCTTCACTAGACTCCAATGAATATTATGACCAAATGGTATAAGAAATGTGTGGATGTTAAAACACTTTTTGAAAGAAGTCTGAGAAATAAAATTATTTTAATCCTATGTGCGGTTC
>Ga0208764_10001031_pt1 | contig 18144 bp, 20 predicted proteins | sample ETNtaG_18_FD_185762 | JGI IMG/M metagenome (GOLD analysis project Ga0208764, IMG submission 185762) | Marine microbial and viral communities from oxygen minimum zone, Eastern Pacific Ocean - ETNP201302SV91 (SPAdes) (version 2) | ecosystem: Environmental > Aquatic > Marine > Oceanic ... | reverse complement strand
TTTTCTTTCAATAACTTTAATATTTTTTGACTTTGCTATTTCAATAATGCTTCTTCTCGTAATTCCATTTAAAAAAGAATCTGGAATTGGTGTGTGTAATTCACCATCACTATTTTTAAAAAATACATTTGCTCCTGTAGCTTCTGCAACATTGTCTTGGTAATCGAGCATTAAAGAATCTGTGAATCCTTCTTTTTCTGCCTCATGCTTTGAAAGTGTACAAATCATATATAAACCTGAAGCTTTTGTATCCCAAGGAATAGTATTCGGCGCTGGTCTACGCCACTTAGAAATGTTTAGTTTAATACCTTTTAACTTCAACTCTGGATCAAAATAAGAACCCCACTCCCACGTAGCTATTGCTAAATTTATTTTTGTTTTTTGGGCTGATATTGCCATCATCTCACTTCCTCTCCATGCTACTGGCCTAACATAACCATTTTTAACTTTTTGAATTTTAACTATATCTCTAGAGAATTGATTTACAGATTTTTGAGTATACGGAATTTCAATACCCATTCTAAATGCTGAGTGAAATAGTCTATCTGTATGTTCCTCAAGTTTAAATATTTCTCCATCATAGACTCTTTCTCCTTCAAAAACACAGCTCGCATAATGCAATCCATGATTCAAAACGTGTATTTTTACATCAGACCAATTTATCGGTTTTCCATTAAACCAAATCTTTCCCGATCTTTTATCAAAGGGTATGGGTTCCATAAAAAATATTAATCTTAATTGATTTATTTAGTTCAAAAAACTATCTATCTTATATAGATATGTCAATATAACTGACCAAAAAATAATTATGAGAGACTTATTATATTTAAAAGATGATCAGATTAAGGATTTTATTGAACAAATTTTTTATGCGTACAGAGAAACTTACTCAGACCCAAAAAAAATTTTAAAAAAATATTCGTTTGGTAGCGCGCACCATAGAGCAATTCATTTAATTGAAAAATATGTTGGCATAACAATTTCTGGTCTTTTAAGCAAACTAAAGATTACTAAACAAAGTTTAAATAGAGTCTTAAGAGATCTCATAAAAAATGATGTAATTGTTATAAAAAAAAGCGAGATAGACTCAAGGCAAAGACAAATTTTTCTAAAAGAAAAGGGTAAAAAGCTTTTTGAAGAAATTTTTTTTGAACAAAAAAAAAGAATTTATAATGCGTTAAAAAAATCAGACTCTGACTCAGTTATTAAGTTTAAAAACGTTCTAGGTAAAATTATAAATGAATAATAAATTTCATATTTTAGTAGTCGATGATGATGACAGAATAAGAGAGTTGGTAAAAGAATATCTTCAAGAAAAAAAATTTTTAGTCACTACTGCTAAGGATGCATACGATGCTAAATCAAAAATAAATATAATTAAATTTGATATTTTAGTATTAGACATAATGATGCCAGGCGAAAGTGGTTTATCTTTAACTAAGGATTTAAAAAAAAATAACCCAATCCCAATAGTACTTTTAACCGCAAAAGGAGAAAGTCAGGATAGAATCCAAGGTTTAGAATTGGGAGCAGATGACTATCTCGCCAAACCTTTCGAACCTAAAGAGCTTTTGTTAAGAATTAATAATATATTAAACAAAATTCAAAAACCAATCCTAGAAAATGAAATTTATATAGGAGAAACTCTTGTCAATTTAAAAAAGTTAGTTATTAATATAAATAATAAAGTATTAAAAATTAACCCTCAGGAAAAAAAAATATTGGAAAGAATGCTTGAATATCCTGGAAAAGTTTTTTCTCGAAATGATATAGGAAAAATAATAGGAATTTCAAAAGAAAGAACTATTGATGTTTTGATCACTAGGTTAAGACAAAAAATTGAGTCTAATCCTAAAAACCCAAAGTATCTGCAAACAATTAGAGGATCAGGTTATGTTTTATGGATTAAATAATTTTATAAAAAATATTTTACCTAAAAGACTTTTTTATAGATCTTTAATAATAGTTGCTACGCCAATAATTTTACTTCAAATTATTATAACTATAGTTTTTTTTGATAGCCTTTGGATAAAAGCTAACAAAGGAATGACGCGATCTTTAGTCAGCGAGATCCGAACTTTATATGATGTTTATAAAAATCCAGACATGGGACAAAAACAAACAATAATTGATCTTTATAATAAAAATTTTGATCTGATAATTACTTTAAAAAAAAATGAAACTTTCCCAGAAGTAAAAGGAGAAAGATGGTACAGCCCCATGGATAGAAGCTTAAGAAGAGAGCTTAAGTCTGCGTTTGAAGAAGATTATTTTTTTGATACTACCACTTATAAAGAGTTGGTTGAAGTAAAGATAAAATATAGAGATGGTTTTCTACAAATATTTTTCCCGAGAGAAAGGATAGCTCCATCGTCTGCAAGAATATTTGCATTGTGGATTACTTTGCCTGGACTGCTTCTAATAATGATTGCAATAATTTTTTTAAAAAATCAAACACGTCCAATTGTGAATTTGGCTAGAGCTGCAGAAAGCTTTGGTAAAGGTGAATTTATAAAAGGTTTTCGACCATCGGGAGCTAAAGAAATAAGGCAAGCCGCTTATGAGTTTGATAAAATGAGAAAAAGAATTACTATTCATTTAAATCAGAGATCAGAAATGTTATCAGGTATAAGTCACGATCTTAGAACTCCTTTAACAAGATTAAAATTGCAATTAGCATTATTAAAACAGCAAGATTTAGCTAAAAAAATGAGTGACGATATTGAAGAAATGGAAAAAATGCTCAATGAATACTTAGAATTTTCTAGACACCAGAAAAATGAAGATACAGAAATAATCAACCTTAGTGACTTAATAAAAGACTTGGTAAAAAAATATGATAAAAAAGATATTAATTTTTCTATCGAAGAAGGTTTGCAAATAAATATACGACCAAATTCTATTAAAAGATGTATATCAAATTTACTTGATAATGGTTTATCTTATGGAAAAAAAATAGAAATAAAAGCACAAAAAACAGTAAGTAATATTTCTCTATTTGTTGATGACGATGGTCCAGGAATTCCAGAAAATGAATATCAAAATGTTATGAAACCTTTTTATAGGATTGATAAAAGCAGAGGTCAAAATAAATCAGGCGTAGGATTAGGTTTGTCAATTGCAAATGATATAATTAGATCACATGGAGGAAGTATTTCTTTAATGAAATCCGCTTTGGGAGGTTTGCGAGTTAAGATTTCTTTCCCTTTGTAATTTTTTTTTTGTTATTCTTTAACTCACTAATACTCTTCTGTAATTTTTTAATTGTTTTTTTTTGGATTTCAAATTCTTCTCTCGAAACAAGATTTAATTGATTTGCAATAACTTCTATTTTAAATTTTAGCGAATCTTCTATCTCTTTTTTTAAATCCTTTGAATTAAGCAATCCTTTTTCAAATAATTCTGTTATATTTCTTAATAACTTATTATATTTTTCCATATATTTTTTAATTTGTTTAAGTTATTTTAATTTAATTACTAAATATATCTTTTTTTTAAATGATTGTTCATAATTTTGACCCAGTACTAATAGACTTTGGCATACTTCAAATAAGGTGGTATTCCTTGGCCTATATTGTTGGAATTATTGCTGGATGGCTTTACGCTATAAAGATAATTAAACTGACTGCTAAAAATAAATATAATTTTATCCAAATTAAAACTGAACAATTTGACAATTTAATAGTTTTTATTGTTTTGGGAATCGTTCTTGGTGGAAGACTTGGTTATGTTTTTTTCTACAACTTCGAATATTTTATTCAAAATTTTGTTGAAATTTTCAAAATTTGGCAAGGAGGGATGTCATTTCATGGAGGATTGATAGGAGTTATAGTAGCTATTTACATATTTTCTAAAAAAAATAATACCAATTTTTTTAAATGTGCTGATATTATATCCAGTGTAGCACCAATTGGTATATTTTTTGGAAGAATAGCTAATTTTATAAATGGAGAACTCTATGGAAAATATTCAAGCTTGCCATGGAGTGTAATATTTCCTGGTGAAGGAAATATATCTAGACACCCTTCACAAATTTATGAAGCTTTATTAGAAGGGCTAGTTCTTTTTCTTTTACTTAATTACTTAGCTTTAAAAAAAGAATTCTTGTTTAAAGCAGGCTATATTTCAAGCCTTTTTTTAATTTTTTATTCTATTTTTAGATTATTTTCAGAAATATTTCGTGAACCAGATAAACACCTTGGTTTTTATTTCAATTACTTTTCTATGGGTAGTTTGCTAAGTCTTATAACTTTATTAATAGGTTTATTTATTATTTACTCAATAAAAAAAAATGAACAAAATAGTTAGTATTGTAAAACAAAAAAAATCTTTGCCCTTAGATGAGTTCATAAATTTAGCTCTATATAACAAAAAATTTGGCTACTATATGAAAAAAAATCCTTTTGGCGCGAGTGGAGATTTTATAACTTCGCCACTAGTATCAAATCTTTTTACAGAAATGATAACTATATGGTGTGTTTCTTTTTGGGAAAAATTAGGTAAACCGAATAAAATTGTAATTGTTGAATTAGGACCAGGTGAAGGTTCTATGAGTAAAAATTTTTTAAATGTAGCTAAAAATTTTAAAGGTTTTTATAATTCCTTAGAGTTAAGATTGCTAGAAAAAAGTAATAAACTAAAAGAAATACAAAAAACAAAGATTAAAAATAAAAAAGTGAAATGGTTGAAAAATATAGAAGAAATAAATTGTGGACCAATAATTTTTATTGGAAATGAATTTTTTGATGCTTTTCCTATTAAACAATTTTTTAAAAAAAAAAATTTATTTTTTGAAAAATATGTAAGCTTTAATAAAAATAAAAAAAAAGTAGAGTTCTTATATAAGAAAGCTAAAAAAAGTTTAGTCAAAGAAATTAAAGAATTAGATCTTATTTCAAAAGGGAATATTATTGAATATCCAATAAATGCTATAGAATACCTCAATTTAATAACTAAAAAAATAAATAGATATAATGGTGGTCTTTTAATTTTTGATTACGGTTACACTAAACAGAAAAATCAAGATACTTTGCAATCTTTAAGGAATCATAAATATGTAGATATTCTTACTGACCCTGGTAACAGTGATATCACTTCTCATATAAATTATGAATTGTTTTACAAATTTTTAACCAAAAATAATTTGCACGTAGAAAATATTATTTCGCAAAATCAATTTTTACAAAAGCTAGGTATAATTCAAAGAGCTAATATTTTATCTAAGAGGGTAAATTTTAAGGCAAAAGCTGAGATATTTTATAGATTAAAAAAATTACTACATGGTAATGAAATGGGAAATATATTTAAAGTTTTGTTTGCAAAAAAGAAAGGAACAACTTTCTCTCTGGGGTTTTAATTATGTTTTTTTCTTCAAAATTAAATAAGTTTAAAAACTTAAAACACTGTTTCTTTTCAAGAAAAAATGGAATTTCAAATGGATATTATAAAAGTTTAAATTGTGGTTTAGGATCAAAAGATGACAAAAAAAATGTTCTAAAAAATCTTGAAATAGTAAGTAAAAAAATTTCTTGTAAAAATGATTTTTTAATGACTCTAAATCAAAATCATACAAATCATGTTATTCATTTTGATAATAAACAATCTGTAAAAAACAAATTAAATGGTGACGCAATAGTGTGTGAAGTAAAAAATATTGGAATTGGTATACTTACTGCAGACTGCGCTCCTGTAATTTTTTATGACCCTCAAAAAAAAATAATTGCTTGTGCTCATGCTGGTTGGAAAGGTGCTTTAAATGGAATTATTAAAAATACTGTTAAAAAGTTTAATGAATTAAATTCAAATATAAATGATCTAATCGCAGTTGTAGGGCCATGCATTGGAAAAAATAGTTATGAAGTTAAAAAGGATTTTGTAAAAAATTTTGTTAAAAATAATAAAAATAACGAAATTTTTTTTAAAAAAATGAATAATGAAAGATCTTTCTTTGATTTAAGAGGTTATGTAAATAAGGAAATATCAAATTTAAATATTAAAAACATAGAAAATATAGATATGGACACTTTTTCAGAAAAGGAATTTTTTTATAGTTACAGAAGATCTAGCCTAAATAAGGAAAATGATTATGGAAGGTGTATTTCTGTCATAATGATGACTTAATTATTAATTAAGTATTTAATTAATTTGAAATGTTAAATTAAAGTTGTATAAACAACATATCTTATGAAAATTCTTGCGGGCACAAGTAATAACAGATTGTGTAAAGACATCGCAAGACAGCTTAAACTAAAATTAGTTAATTCAAATATAAAGAGATTTGCCGATGGTGAAGTCTATGTTGAAATCAATGAAAATATTAGAGGCAATAGTATATTTGTAGTGCAGTCAACTTCTAACCCGGCAAATGACAATTTAATGGAACTTTTAATTTGTATAGACGCATTAAGAAGATCGTCTGCCAAAAATATAACAGCGGTAATTCCTTATTTTGGATACGCTAGACAGGATAGAAAAGTAGTTCCGAGAACTGCAATATCAGCAAAACTTGTTTCCAATCTAATTACAAACGCAGGTGCAAATAGAATTTTAAGTGTTGATTTACATGCAGGTCAAATTCAAGGTTTTTTTGATATTCCAGTAGACAACCTGTTTGCTACACCTATTTTTGCTAGACATATTAAAAAAAAAATTAAATTAAATAATATAATTTGCGTTGCTCCTGATGTAGGTGGAGTTGAAAGAACAAGAGCTTTAAGCAGAAGAATAAATTCCTCAATAGCTATAATAGATAAAAGAAGACCAGCTCCTGGAAAATCTGAAGTAATGAATATCGTAGGTAGCGTTAAGAATAAGAGCTGTGTAATTGTAGATGATATAATAGATTCTGGCGGGACTATAGTAAATGCAGTTTCTGCTTTAAAAAATAAAGGCGCTAAAGATGTGTATGTCTATATTACACATGCTGTGCTAAGTGGAGATGCGGTAAAAAAGATAGAAAAGTCCCAAATAAAAAAATTAATAACTACAGATACGATTGATAATTCTAAAAAAATTAAAAATAGCAAAAAAATAGAAATAATTTCTATTGCCCCAATGATATCTGAGGCTATGAAAAGAATTGCAAACTCTACGTCGGTTTCTAGTCTTTTTAAATAATTTTACTTGTTTTTTTTCTAAACTTAATATAAAAAACGATTTCATTTTATGAATATTTTAAAAGCCACAAAAAGAAATACCGTTTCTTCAGGCCAAATAAATAAGTTAAGAGCTGATGGTTTTATCCCAGCAATACTATATGGTGGTAAAGAAAATAATTTAAAGATAAGTTTAAAAAAATTACAAATTCAAGAAATTATAAAAACTGAAACATTTATGTCAAAAGTTTTTGACCTAGATATCGATGGTAATTCTGAAAAAGCTTTGCCTAGAGAAATTGCTTATGATCCTGTTTCCGATGAACCTATACATATTGATTTTATAAGAATTGTTAAAGGATCAAAAATAATTTTAGAAATACCTGTAAGATTTATCAATTCTGAAAAATCTCCTGGTTTAAAAAAAGGAGGAGTTTTAAATATTGTAAGAAGAAAAGTAGAGCTTAAATGCCCTACAGAAAATATTCCTAATGAAATAATAGTCGACTTAGAAAATACAGAAATTAATACTAGTCTTAAAATATCGTCAGTTACATTACCAGATGGTGTTTCTCCAACAATTACTGACAGGGATTTTGTAATTGGTACCGTTGTTGCACCAACAGTTCTTGTTGAGCCAGAAAAAACTGAAGAGGCCCCTGCAGATGGAGAGGCTCCAGTAGAGGGTGCGGCAGAGGGAACTGCAGAAGGTGCGCAGGCTGAGGGTGCAGAAACAAAAGAAAAAACTGCAAAAGCTGCTGATGACAAAGGAAAAGAAAAATCAACCAAACCTTCTGATGATAAAGGTAAGGTCGCAAACAAAGAGCCAAAAAAAAAATAATATAGGATAAATTTTAATCATGCTTCTTTTAGTTGGCTTGGGAAATCCAAGTCCGAATAGTTCAAACAACCGACATAATGTTGGATTTACAATAATTGATTTTATTAATTCAAAATTCAAATTATCAAAACAAAAGCCAAAGTTTAAAGGCTTGTTAACAACAGGAAACATAGATGATAAAAAAGTCTACGCAATAAAACCACTTACATTTATGAATAGTTCTGGAATTTGTATAAAGGAACTTATTGAATATTTTAAAATAGACGCAAAAGATGTATTTGTATTTCACGATGATATGGATATTGATCTAGGGAAAGTGAAGGTAAAATCTGGTGGTAGTAGCGCTGGACACAATGGAATAGAATCTATAGATAAAAATATAGGCAAACAATATTCTCGAATAAGAATTGGTATTGGACGTCCAAAGAACAATTCAACTGGAGCCGACTATGTATTAAATAATTTTTCAAATGATGAAAAGCAAAGTATAGAAGAAGTAGCAAAAAAAATAATTGAATCTTTGTCTCTTTTAATTTCAAAAGATTTAGATCTTTTTTCAAGTAAAATTAATAAAAAATAAATGAGTTTTAAGTGTGGTATTGTTGGTTTGCCAAATGTAGGTAAGTCTACTTTATTCAACGCACTTACAGCTTCAAAGCAAGCACAAGCAGAAAATTTTCCGTTTTGTACCATTGACCCCAATATTGGAATTGTACAAGTACCAGACGAAAGATTAGAAAAAATAACAAGCATATCTAAATCAGCAAAAACTATAAATGCAGCAATTACCTTCGTTGACATTGCTGGACTTGTAAAAGGTGCTTCAAAGGGCGAAGGTTTAGGAAATAAATTTCTTTCTCATGTAAGAGAGGTTGATACAATTATTCATTTAACCAGATGTTTCGATTCAGAAAAAATACAAAATATTAATGAGAGCGTTGATCCAATAAGAGATTTAGAAATTATTGAAACTGAAATACTTCTTTCTGATTTAGAGTCACTTGAAAAAAGATTAGAAAAAAATAAAAAAAAAAAGATGAACCAAGAAGAAATTAGCTTTTTAGAAGAATGTTTAAAGTTAATAAATAAAGGTGAAAAACTTGAAACTATAAGAAATAATTTTAATAAAAGTCTTATAAAAAGATCTGGTCTTTTGTCACTAAAACCAAAAATAATTGTATGTAATGTTGATGAAAAAAGTTTACCTAATGGTAATAAATACTCAGATGAATGTAAAAAAAAATTCCATAATGAAAACGTAATTATTGTGTGCGCTGATATAGAAGAACAAATTATGAATTTACAAAGAAAAGATAGAAAGGATTTTATGATTGAAACTGGAATTAAAATTACTGGATTAAATAATTTAATTAAAGCTGGTTACAACACCCTTGGCCTCAGTACTTTTTTTACTTCTGGGCCAGAAGAAAGCAGAGCTTGGACTATTGAAAAAAATTATAATGCCGCTGAAGCAGCTGGAGTAATTCATACTGACTTTAAAAAAAAATTTATTAGAGCCGAAACTGTTTCTCATGAAGATTTTATAAAATATAAAGGATTTAATGAATGTAAAGTGGCTGGTAAGTTAAGACTGGAAGGAAAAGAATATATTGTTAAAGATGGTGATGTAATGCTCTTTAGAACGGGAGCCTAATTAAATTTATTTAAATGTTTTAGGATCTTCGCCCTCATACTCACTTACAGCTCTTTCTATTTTATCAAAAACCTCTTCGTCTTCTTCAACTTTAACTTTTGATCCAAAACGTGACCAAACTTTTTGTTTACTTAAATAAACTAGTGTTAAAAGAATAATTAAGAAAAAGAAAACTTTGAATCCCATTCTGTGTCTTGCCTCAAGATGTGGATCACCTGCCCAAACTAAAAAGGTAGTCACGTCTTTTGAAATTTGATCTTTTGTTGTTTCTGTTCCGTCTGTGTACTCTACTATGTCATCAGATATGGGTTCAGACATTTTTATTTTATAACCGGGCATATATTTATTATAATAAACTCCGTCATCTAGTTCATATCCTGCTGGAGCCTCTTCATATCCCATTAATAATGAATAAATATAATCTGCCCCGCCCTTTCTTGCTTTTGCTAAAACTGACATGTCTGGAGGATAAGCTCCATCATTAGCTGCGGCGGCGGCTTTTACATTTGAGAAGGGACTAACAAATTTGTCTGATAATCTTGCTGGTCTTGTAAACATTTCTCCATCTTCATTTGGTCCATCTGTAATTTCGAATTGTGCTGCAATTGTTTTCGATTCTTCTAATGAAAATTCTGGCCCACCTTTTTCAGATAAATTTCTATAACTCAAATGCTTTACAGAATGACATCCTGAGCAAACTTCTTGGTAAACTTGATAACCTCTTTGTAAAGAAGCTCTATCGAAAGTTCCGAATACCCCTTCAAAGCTCCAATTATTTTTTAAAAATTCTCCTTTATTTTCTTCAGAGTAGGCTAAATTACTAAAACCTATAATAAATATTATTAAAAATATTCTAACAAATAGATTATTTAAACGTTCCAACATTTTCTCCTTCGTATTTTCCTGCCATTTCTTTAAACTTATCCATTACTCCAGGTTTATCTAATACCGGATCTGAGATGCTTGTCGGTAAAGGATCAGTTTTCTCATAGCGACCAAGCAAAGGAAGTAAAATTAAAAAATGAATAAAGTAGTAAGCGGTCGCTATTCTAGCTAAAATTAAATAAATTCCTTCTGGCGGTTTTGCTCCAAGGTAACCAAGTAATATTACAGTAACTACTAATGCCCAGAAAAATTTTCTATATATTGGTCTGAACGTTGCAGATCTTACTTTAGAACTATCAAGCCATGGCAAACCTATTAAAAGGAAAATTGATGCAAACATAAAAATGACTCCTCCTAACTTACTAGGTATGGCTCTTAAAATTGCATAGAAAGGCAACAAATACCATTCGGGCACAATGTGTGCTGGTGTAACCAAAGGATCAGCCTGAATATAATTGTCTGGATGTCCTAAAAAATCTGGTAGAAAAAAAACAAATCCAAAAAATAATAATAAAAAAGTTAGTAAAGCTAAAAGATCTTTCATAACCATATATGGATGAAAAGGCATAGTTTCGTTTCTACTCTTTTTTACATCTATACCAACAGGATTATTATTTCCAGGAATGTGTAATGACCATATATGTAATATTACTAAGCCAAAAATCAAAAACGGTAACAAATAATGTAGACTATAAAATCGGTTTAAAGTTGGGTTGTCTACAGAAAATCCTCCCCATAACCAATTAGTGATACTATCTCCTACGAAAGGTATTGCGCTAAACAAATTAGTAATTACTGTTGCTCCCCAAAAACTCATTTGACCCCAAGGCAAAACATATCCCATAAATGCTGTAGCCATCATTAGTAAATAAATTATAAGCCCAGTAATCCAAATCATTTCTCTTGGAGCTTTATAAGAACCAAAATATAAACCTCTAAAAATATGAATATATACTGCTAAGAAAAACATTGATGCACCATTTGAATGTACATACCTCATTAACCACCCATAATTTACATCTCTCATAATATGTTCAATACTTGCGAAAGCATGTTCTGTATGAGCTACATAATGCATCGCTAAAATTATTCCTGTCACTATTTGAGTAATTAAGCAAAAAGTTAATATTCCTCCAAATGTCCACCAGTAATTTAAATTTTTTGGAGTCGGATATGACTTTAAGTGATGTGAAAGTGATAAAAGTGGCAAGCGACTATCAAGCCACTCAGCAAATTTTGATTTAGGTACATATTTTTCTTCACTCATAACTAGCCTATTTTAATTATATTATTATCTACAAATTCATACTTTGGTATTTCTAAATTTTTTGGAGCAGGTCCCTTTCTAATTCTGCCTGAAGTGTCGTAATGCGAACCATGGCAAGGACAAAACCAGGCTTTATATTCTCCTTTATCATTTAAAGGTACGCAACCAAGATGTGTGCATACTCCCACCATAACCAACCATTCTGGATTCTTTGCTCTATCAGAATCTTTCTCTGGATCTTTTAAATCTTTTAAATCTACAGCTGCAGCTTCATCAATTTCTTTTTTAGTTCTTCTTCTAATAAAAATAGGTTTTCCTCTCCATAAGACAGTTATAGTTTTTCCTGGTTCAACAGAACTAACATCAACTTCGGTTGTGGATAATGCTTTTACAGAGGAATCTGGATTCATTTGATCCACTAATGGCCAAACCGCAGCTCCTAAACCTACTGCGCCGATTGTATAAGTCGCGGTAAACAAAAAATCTCTTCTTTTTGGCTTAATTTCCTTGCTCATATATTTTAGCTATTAATGTAGTATATATAATTAATTAATTACAATTAATATAAATTTGCTAGGGTCAGAATGACACACAAATTGATGCACAACTAAAAAATGTTTAATATTGCCTTATATCAACCTGATATACCACAAAATACTGCAGCTATAATTCGTTTATGCTCATGTTTTGATGTAACCCTTGAAATAATAGAGCCTTGTGGTTTTCATATTAATGACAAAAGATTAAAAAGAGTTGCTATGGACTATTTGGATATAAATAGAATTATAATTTATACTTCATATAAAAATTTTCTTTTTAAGAAAAAAAATTCAAGAATTATACTAATGAGTACCAAAGCAAAAAAAAATTATAATACATTTAATTTCAAACCAAAAGATACATTGCTTTTTGGAAGAGAAAGCGAAGGAGTACCAAAAATAGTACATGAAAATTCTTATCAAAGACTAAAAATACCTTTGAAAAAAGATTCTAGATCATTAAATATTGGTATGGCTGTAGCTATAAGTTTATCAGAAGCATTGAGGCAAAATTCAAATTTATGAAAATTCAAAAAAAACAAAAAATAGTAAAAAAATGGTTTATGAAACTACAAAACTTAATCTGCGATAATGTAGAAAAAATAGAAAAAAACTATGGGTCAAATATAAAATTTAAGAAAAATAAATGGAAATATGGCGAATACAGAATTATAAAAGGAAATGTAATTGAAAAAGGAGGAGTTGCTTTCTCTAATGTAATGGGAAAATTTTCTAAGGAATTCGCAAAAAAAATACCAGGCACTGAAACTAATAGTTATTTTTGGTCAACAGGGGTTTCTGTGGTTTTGCATCCAAAAAATCCTAAAATACCAGCAATGCATTTTAATACTAGATTTATATGTACAAAAAAAATTTGGTTTGGGGGTGGTATGGATGCCACACCTAACCTTGTCGATAATAAAGAAAAAAAGTATTTTCATAATCAATTAAAAAAAATGTGTGATAATCATAATAAAAAATATTACCCAAAATATAAAAAATTATGCGATAAATATTTTTTTTTACCACATAGAAAAGAAATGCGTGGTATTGGAGGTATTTTTTTTGATTATAAGATGGATGACTGGAATAAAGATTTTTTATTTATTAAAGATGTAGGAATTACATTTGCTAATCTCACAAAAACTATAATTGAAAAAAAAATGTTTAAAAAATGGACAAAAAATGAAAAAGAAATTCAATTAGTAAAACGTGGAAGATATGTTGAATTTAATTTACTATATGATCGTGGTACAAAGTTTGGATTAAATAGTGGGGGCAATCCTAAGTCAATTTTAATGTCAATGCCTCCTAACGCAAAATGGAAATAATATGGAAAAAGAACCAATTACACTTCAAGGTCTTGAAAAACTCAAAAATGAATTAAAGCATTTAAAAAATGTTAGAAGGCCAAAAATAGTTGAGGCAATTGCTGAAGCAAGAGCCCATGGAGATCTAAAAGAAAATGCAGAGTATCATGCCGCCAAAGAAGAGCAGGCAAAAATTGAGGGTAAAGTTATTGAAATAAATGATATGATTGCAAGAGCAAATGTTATTGACGTCACTTCTATTGAAAAAAAAGATAATGTAATTTTTGGTTCAACCGTCTACTTATTAAATTTGGAAAATAATGAAAAAAGTACATACAAAATTGTAGGTAAAAATGAAGCAGATCTTAAAAAAAATTATATTTATTTTAGATCGCCGATTGGCAAAGCTTTAATTGGAAAAAGGAAAAAAGATTTAATCACAGTTGTTACTCCCTCAGGTGAAAAAAACTTTGAAATAACTGAAGTAAAATATATTTAATTTTTAACTTTTAACCTTTTTCTTCAAACATTTTTCTAATATTTTTTTTTCTAAAACAAAATTATTTTCAACCCATTTTTCTTCTAATAACTTAAGCTCTTTCCCTAGTTCTTGACCTGTTACATATCCATGATTTTTTAAATATTCGCCCGAAATTGGAAACTTTGGCAATTCACAGATATCTATAAATTTTATTAACTCTTCTATGTCCGCATTATTAATTTTTTTATTAATAAATATTGAGAATAATAAAAGATCTTTAACATAATTTTTATTCAATAAATAAATTAATTTTTTAATATTTTCTTTTGAATAAAAATTTTTACTTTTTATAATCTCAAAGTTTGTAGAAATATTTTTAAATTTATTTTTAATACTATTCGATGTGTTATATTTATGACAAAAATACTCGTAATCTTTTGTTTCGTCTAATATCAGCAATGATAAAATTAAATCAGTATCATAATTTTTTCTCAAATTTGAACTAAAAGTGCTTATTATTTTAAGCCTTTCATAATATTTAAATTGTGGAAATATATTTAAAAGTATCTCTTTTGAGCTATTATCTGTAAATAAATTATAAAAATTTTTATTTTTCAAAATTTTAATCAACTCAACAAAAATTCTTTCGTTTGATATTTTATTTAATCCATTTATGTTTCTTTTGATTGATTTAATAATATTATGGTTATGTTGTGCTTTACTATAATGGTTATAAAATCTGAAATATCTTAAAATACGTAAATAGTCTTCTTGAATTCTTTCATCTGGAGTACCTATGAACTTTATTTCTCCTTTTTTTAAATCTAATATTCCATTTAAAGGATCATAAATTCTTCCTTCTATATCAGCGTAAATAGCATTTATTGTAAAATCTCTTCGAGATGCATCCAATGCCCAGTTCGTTGTAAATTCTACATCTGCATGTCTTCCATCAGTTGAAACATCCTTGCGTAGAGTAGTAATTTCAAATTTCTTTTTATTTAAAATCACAGTTAAAGTTCCGTGTGAAATTCCTGTGTCAATAATTCTTATTCCATCTTTGTTAAGTCTACTTTTAATTTCATCTGGTGTTAAAGATGTGGCTAAATCAATGTCATCAATCTCTTCACCATTAATTGCTTTTCTGACGCAACCTCCAACAAATTTTGTTTGGCTTTCCGTTTCTTTATCATTTAAATAAGAAAAAATTATTTGTGCTTCATTTATATTTTCAAGAATTTTAGTACTTTTATCTGATCCAAATTTTTTATAAAAAAAACTGTCAGTTTTAGAGATAATATTTTTAATTTTCTTAAGCATTTTATGGCTGGGGCGCTAGGATTCGAACCTAGGATGGTGGTACCAAAAACCACTGCCTTACCGCTTGGCTACGCCCCAAATTTATAATTTTGAGGTATATCATAAATGAATAAATTTATATAGTTTTTGATGTAACTAACCAGAAATTTGGAAATTTTTGTTTTATCAATCCTTTTGCAATATTTGCAGTTTTCATATTATAAAATATTCCAATGCAGGCTGATCCTGATCCTGTAACCCTTGAAAAATGGCATCCTTTTTGACCTCTGATGAGATTTATAATTTTTCCAACTATAGGATAAGTTTTAATTACAGTACTCTCAAGATCATTTTTTTCGTTTTTTAGTAGTTTAATTAGTTTTTTTTTACTATTTACGTTAAAACTTGTTTTATTTTTTGACAAATTAAAAATTTTATTCTTTTGGTATATTTTTTTAGTTGAACAAATTATATTTGGATAAACTATCAAAACATGAAGATTAAAACTACTCCTTAGTCTTATTAGTTCTCTTTTATTTCCTGTAAAAAAAGTATTTTTTTTTTTTAACAAAGACGCAACATCAAAACCAATTTGATAAGCTATTTTATTAATTTTTTTATTACTTAATCTTAAATTCATTTTTGTATTTAAAAAATTAAGTAGATGTGCCGCGTTCGCAGAACCACCACCTAAACCTGAGCCGTGTGGTATATTTTTTTTTATATTTATCTTAAAAAACTTTTTTTCTAATAACTTTCTTTTTCTTAATATGAATAATAAATTAGTTAATGTATTTTTTTTCTTATTTATGCCCTTTTTAAATTTTCCAGAAAAAGTAATTTCATCTTTGTTTTTTTTACTTATATTTATTGAGATTAGATCATATAAATTGCAAAAAGTAATTAATGATGCAATATTATGATAGCCACTTTTAAGCTTTTTTAAAACTTTTAATGATAAATTGATCTTACAATAAGATTTGATTTGATATTTTTTCACCAAAGTAATTTATAGTTTTTTACTAATTCCAAATACTAGTTTTTTATTTACACTTTCTTTTAGCTCTTTTTTTGTATTTTCTAAATTTAACACATGTTTCCAAAAATATCTTGCTTGTATATTTTGATTTGACATCCAAAGAACATCAGCATAATGATCATTAACTACTGGATCTAATGGCATCAACTCTACTGCTTGCTGTAAATATTTTTTTGCTAGCTTATAATTTTTATTTTTAAAATACGCCCATCCAAGTGAATCGATAATATATCCATCATTTTTTCTTAGCTCTGTTGCTTTTTTAAGCATACCTAATGCTTTATTTATTTTTATTCCCTTTTCAATCCATGAGTATGCTAAATAATTTAAAACATGTGCTTGGTCAGGAGATATTTTTAAAGAATTAAGAAGATCAACTTCTGCTTTTTCCCAGTCATCTATTCTTTCATAGCTTGTTCCTCTTCTGTGTAAAATTTTTGCAGTTAAAGTATTATTTTTTTCTATATTTTTTAAAGCTAAAGAATAATATTTTATAGATTCATTAAAATTATCATTATCTTTAAGAAAATTTGCCATATCATAATAGTGACCAAAGTTAGGGTTCGGTATAGAGTTAAAATTTTTTGTCAAATATGAAATAGCTTTTTTTTCTCCGTGTGTAGTTAATAAAATTATGGATGAATTAAGAGAAGAATACCAAGAATAAATTGATCCGATTTTCTTTAACGAATTATAAGTTTTTCTAGATAAATCATATCTCTTCTGATTATAAAAATTTTCTGCAAGAAGAGTTTTGTTAGCAAGAAATTTATTATTTAAAAAAAGTGAAATTTTTAAATAAAAATTAGATAGTTGATAATTTTCTTCTGTTGAATGCAGGTTTGCAATTACATATAAAATTTCTGCGACGATATCATTTGTATTTTTGCAGTTAAACATTTTTTCAATTTTTTTTGTTTTTTTATTTTCAATAAAATCCCTAGTTTGCTTTATTAATAAATTAGAATTATAGTTATTTTTTTTATTTTCTAGTAATTGCTTAGCTGAAATTTCATTTTTATTTAATATTAAATAATTAACTAAAAAAAAATTATATCTTGAAAAGCTATATTTTTTATTACTTATTAATTTTTTAAAAGACGACTCAGCTTCAGATGTTTCGAAATAACAATGTAAAAAACTACTTTGAATTTGTTTTAAATTTTTGAATCGTTGTGGAATTTTATCAAGAATTTCAAAGCTTTTTTTTTTATTTTTTAATGATGCTTCTGCTGAGCTCATTAGTACACTTCCTAAAAAATCTTCAAAAAACAAATTATATTGTGACAGATTGTTTAGTTTTGAAAAATATTTTTTAGAATTTAAATAATCATTGTTTATTAAAGCTTCTATTCCCAAAAGAAGATCGGCTTCAAAAAATAATTTGTTTTTATTTTTTAACTCATTGGCAAAAGCAAAGGCTAAATCAAATTTTTCAAGTAAAACTAAAGTGCGAATAAAATTAGTATTATAATTAGAATGTATATTTGACAGTGATTGAGCTCTATCTAAGTATTTAAAACCTGAGGTAGTATTATTTTTGTTTAAAGAAACAACTCCTAGGAAGTAGTTAGAAATATTTTGCTTTGAATATTTTAAATTTTTATCCTTTGCATTTGTTTCAGAATTAAATAATAAAATTGATAAAAAAAGAAAAATTAAATAAATCTTTTTTATAAAATATTTCATATAGTATGTTTATAAAATGAAAAGAAATTTAAATCAAAAGTTAATT
>Ga0208764_10001029_pt1 | contig 18156 bp, 13 predicted proteins | sample ETNtaG_18_FD_185762 | JGI IMG/M metagenome (GOLD analysis project Ga0208764, IMG submission 185762) | Marine microbial and viral communities from oxygen minimum zone, Eastern Pacific Ocean - ETNP201302SV91 (SPAdes) (version 2) | ecosystem: Environmental > Aquatic > Marine > Oceanic ... | reverse complement strand
ACACCCTCTAAAACGGTCAGCGGCCCGAAGGCCCGATGTACCTCCTCGAGTCTGATTAGTTCCCTGGCCACAGCCTCCGCGAGAGTCCCCCATACAAGTCAATTTGCTAACAAGATTTTATTATCGGAGTTCATTACCAATTTGTATGGCATTTTGGCCAAAAAAAATTCTTGACAGGGCAGTCTCTAGAATACGTGCTAGATTCAACGAGAAATGGATGGAGGAACTCGACTCACCATGGGTGATTGCTGAGCTGGAAGGCGGACTTAGGGTATGGTGCAACCTGATCGACCAAGTATCCAAGACGGTACTCAAGGGAGACTATTCCCCCGCCATAACCCAGTTGATCAAGAGTCACTACCGGCCCGGAACGACTTTCTGCGACCTCGGGGCAAATATTGGCTGGTTCACTCTGGTGATGGCGCAAGGAATCGAAAAGGATGGTTCCAATGGCAGAGTGGTCGCGTTTGAGCCTCAACCCGACGTGGCATACAGATTACGAGGGAGCATCGAAGAGAATGGCTTCGGAGGGGTGGTTGATCTCTTCGAGCTGGCCCTTAGTGACGAGGTTAGGGAGTATTCCATGGTAAGGGAGAACACGAATATCGGCGGAGGCACCATCAGCGAAGGTGGCAGCAATCACAAGAACGAGATGAGCGGAATCAAATCGTGCCTGTTTGATGACTTATGCGATGATTTCGGGGAGGTCTCGGTCATGAAGATAGACATCGAGGGCTCGGAGATGAATTTCTTCGGGGGCGCCAAGCGTTTCTTCTCGGAACAGAAACCGGTTCTGATCACAGAGGTGCACAATCGAAAATTGGCAGAGGTATCGAAAAGCAGTTCTGAGGAGTACCTCGAGACGATCAGGAGCCATGGCTACCGGATCTTCGAAGCCAGGGGTGACCTCGAACTAGTTGAGTTGGATTTTGCCAAATTCCAGAGTAGGTCGAGCTTCGACGTGCTGGCTATTCCGAAGTAGATTCGCCCCTCTAGGCGTTCTTGGGCTGACTGCGACTTCTCCCCTTCCGCTTATCCCTGTACTTGACAACCTGCTTGCCGTTGCGCTTGCCGTTGCGCTTGCCGTTGCGCTTGCCGTCGTGCCTGCCATCCTGCTTGCTGTCGTGCCTGCCATCCTGCTTGCCGTTGCGCTTGCCGTTGTGCCTGCCGTTGCGACGACCATTTCGAATTCCATTCTTGTTGCCCCCTTGGTTCGAGGACCTGAACTGATTGCTCTTCCTTGACCTCCGGGCCCTCTTGTTGTTCTTCGGGCCCCTGTTGTTTCCCCCTCCTCCCTTGAATTTCACAGGGGGGGCCATGACGAACTCCCTCTCCTCTAGGATATCGACATCCGGCTCGGTGAATCTGCTCTTGATGCCGACCTCTTGCTGTATTCTCTTGTACTTCCTGTTCTGGGACCTCTGGACAAGTGAGATAACAGTCCCCGTGGATCCTGCCCTCGCAGTCCTGCCACTACGGTGCTTGTACGCCTTTCCATCGTCCGGCGGGTCGAAGTGAATGACGCAGTTCACATCCGTAACGTCGATCCCTCTGGAAGCGACGTCCGTCGCTATCAGGACCCGGGAACGCCCGGCGCTGAACTTCTGCATCGACCTGTCCCTCTGCTTCTGATTCATCCCCCCGTGAAGAGTGGTGAATGACGTTCCGATCTCGCTCATCTCGTCCCCCAGTCGGTTTACGCCGGCCCTGGTTCGGCAGAATATGATGCTCCGGCCGCACTTCTCGGTGATGTATGCCGAGAGGTCGGCCTTGCCCCTTGAGTTGATCTTCCAGAAGAGATGCTGCATGCTGTCCATGCTGATCTCCTCGGGACCTATCCCTATCCTAGCGGGGTCATTCTGGTATGACTCGACTATCTCTGCTACGTCGTCATCCAGAGTGGCGCTGAAGAGTATCGTCTGCCTGTCGGGCCTGCACTTGTCGAGTATCGAGCAAACGGGTTCCATGAATCCCATGTCGGCCATCCTGTCGGCCTCGTCTAGGACCACGATGCCGACGTCATCCAGGCGGAGCGCGTTCCTGTCCAGGAGGTCGATAAGTCGCCCCGGGCAGGCCACCAAAACCTCCACTCCCTGATTCAGCCTCCTTAGTTGCCCCTTGTATGGAGTCCCCCCGTAAACCGATAGTACACCGAAACCGGAGGACCTGGCCAGAGGCTGCAGGACCTTTCGTATCTGCTCTGCCAGCTCCCTAGTTGGAGTCAGGATCAATGAGGTCGGCCTCTTCGACTTGGCCTCCTTTGTACGGGAGATCAATGGGAGCCCGAATGCCAGCGTCTTCCCAGAGCCAGTAGGGGCCCTGCAGCAAACGTCCCTCCCGAGCATTGCATCGGGAATCGACTCGCGCTGAACCTCGAAGGGCTCCACTATCCCCTCATCCCGCAAAACATCGACCAAGGCTGGCTCGACCCCTAAATCTGAAAATCGAACCAAGCTGCTCCTCTAATCCGCCGCGCCCTCCACTCCCTATTTAGTATGGAGAGTAGGAAATGGGGAACTATGGGCCCCAGTAACTGAATTTGTCGAAAGCCGAGGGCCCCGGTCACAGTGACTTACGGTTCAACTCTGAGAAAAGCTGGGGCGGGATGTCGCTCTCGACCCTCATCCTCTTGCCGTTGGGATGCTCGAAGCCAAGTGAAGAAGCGTGCAGGCAGAGTCTGTTCACACTGGCCTTGCCGCGGCCGTAACGGGTATCGCCGGAAACGGGACAGCCCATGTCACTCATATGGAGTCTTATCTGGGCCCTCCTTCCCGTATCGATCTTGAGTCTGACCAGCGTGTGGATCGGCCCTGTTTGCTCGATGCTCCAGTTTGTTATCGCCTCCTTGCCTCCTCTCTCGCCCTTCTGTATCAGTCGGACTCGCTTGTCCTTGGTCTCCTTGACACGTGCTCTCTGGACGCCGGATTCGGTGCTCGGCTTGCCGAACACGACTGCGTGGTATATCCTCTCAACTGTGCGATCCTTGAACTGCCGTTGTAGCATGTCTCTCGTCTGGGTTGACTTTGCCAGAATTAGGCAGCCCGAGGTCTCCCTGTCGAGGCGATGGACTAGGTGGACCCGAGTCGAGTGGTTCTTGGAAGACCAGATGAGGGCTCGGTCGAACATCGTGTCGGCCTCCCCCCTAGGCGTAGCGACCGAGAGTAGGCCTGCCGGTTTGTTGACGACCAGGATTTCGGAATCGTCGTAGAGAACCTCGGGTTCGGGTATCCCATCGGGCTTCTTTTTCGCTGGGCCATCGCCCTCCGAACGAGAAAGTGTCTCCACGATGGAACCCTTGTGGACGGTCTCCTTGGCGCGTGATGCCTTGTTTCCGTCTACGAGGACGCGCCCGTGATCTATCATCCTTCGGAGAGAGTTCTTCTTGGCCGTTGGGTGGAGGTTCGAGAGGATATCGATCAGATGGCCCTTCTCTTCGGTTTCCACCCTGGGGTTCGCCATGAGCGGGGCAGAGGGAGCGGGCCATCAAGTTTGACTGACAGCCAGGGGGGACTGCCACCCATCTGTGAAATAGTCGTTCGATTTGGGGCTGGCCATGAAGTGGACCGAGGAGATGATAGGAGACCAGAGTGGGAAAGTCGCCATAGTGACGGGATCCAATACTGGAATAGGATTCCACATGGCGAGGGCGCTGGCTTCCAAGGGTGCGATGGTGGTCATGGCATGCAGAGACTCCGAGAAGGCTGGAGTCGCCATGCGCAGGATTCGGGAGGAGTTTCCGGATTCCGAGGTCTCGACATCAGTCCTTGACCTGGCAGACCTGTCCAGTGTGCTTTCGTTCTCGGAGGGCTTCTCATCGAGCGCGGAACGCTTGGACATCCTGATCAACAATGCTGGCGTCATGATTCCCCCCAAATCAAGGACAAAGGACGGGTTCGAGCTCCAGATCGGAACTAACCATCTTGGTCACTTCGCACTGACTGGGCATCTGATGCCAGTCCTAGAGAGGACCAAGGGAAGCAGGGTCGTTACCGTCTCGAGCATAGCCCATAACCCCGGGTTTATCGACTTCGAAGACCTTCACGGAGACAAGAAGAGGTACAGCAAGTGGGGTTTCTACTCGCAGAGCAAGATTGCGAACCTGACCTTCTCGCTCGAGTTGTCCAGGAGGCTGGAGAGAAGCGGTTCTGGTGTTTCGGCGATAGCTAGTCACCCTGGTTACTCTGCGACTGACTTGCAGAGGCACTCACTTTTCTGGAGGTTCCTGAATCTGATAGTGGCGATTCCTGCCAAGAGGGGGGCGGAGGCAACTCTCTATGCGGCAACTGAGGATGATGCACTGGGTTACCCATACTGGGGCCCTACTGGTTTCATCGAGATGAGGGGTTGGACGGGCAAGGCTAGGATGAGCGCGAAGGCCAGGAACGAGGAGACGGGCAGAAGGCTCTGGGAGGTCAGCGAGAGGCTCACCGGAGTCGGGTTCCTCAGCGAGGTTTGATTCATGACAGAGGGGTTTGTGGCAGCCGCAGCAGTTCTGATACTTACTCCTGGGTGGGCGATAGCCCTGCTAGCAGTCTCCGCATATGTCTGGAAGTGGCTCAGATCTCGTTAGGAGTGAGTCAGACCAGTCTCCCTTCCATCCCTCCGGCGACCTCGATTACCTGTCCGGTAATGTGGCCTGAGACTTCGTCTGATGACAGGGCAATTATGGCCATAGCAACGTCATTGGGAGTAGCCAGCTTCTTGAGTGCCATCGTGGACTTCGCCCTTTCCATCACTGACTCTTCTAGCCCGGATTCGACCTTCTTCTCGGTGAGAGTCCAGCCCGGCGCCACGGCATTCACCCTGACCGAGCCCAAGCGGGAAACCTCATTCTTCAGCGACAGGAGAAGCCCAGTCGTTATCGCCCCCTTGGCCGCAGCATAGTCCGAGTGACCGGCCTCTCCGTAGACACCGGCCGTTGACCCGACAAGGACTAGTGACCCCGAACCCCTTTCTGAGGCGTGGGAAAGGAAAGCGCGCGAAGTGTTTGCAGATACTCCCAGATTGGAAATGATAGTCGAGTTCCACCTCTCTTCGTCGATCTCCCACATTGGCCTTGGCTCGGGAGGATATGATCCGGAATTGGCCACGCAGACGTCAATTCCCCCCATCTTTGAGACAATCTCACTCACCATCTCGTCTGCTTGGGATGGAATTCTGAGATCGGCTTGGAATGCCATTCCGCCGACCTCCGTTGCCAGTGACTCGGCCTCTTCGGAAGACGTGTGGAAATGTACTGCAACCTTGGCGCCCTCTTCGGCGAACTTCCTGCAAATCGACTGGCCAATCCCCCCGGCACCGCCTGTTACCAGAACCACCTTGCCCCCAAGTCCTGTTTCCATGTGCCTTGTGACTGGTCCGCACTAATAATTACGTTACGTGAACGAGACAGTTGAATACGTCTGCTGCTTCCGGTAAACGAGGATTATGGACAAGATCAACCTCAGGGAAAAACTCTCCAGCTTCTCGGACCAATGGTCTCCCAAGGTTATCGCCGAGATGAACGACTACCAGTTCAAGCTCGTGAAGATAGAGGGAGAGTTCGTATGGCACGAGCATGATGACACGGATGAGGCCTTCATCGTCATCGAGGGGAGCATGCGGATAGAGTTCGAGGAAGGGTCAGTTGAACTAGGCGAGGGGGAGATGTACGTTGTTCCGAAGGGAGTTAGGCACAAGCCCTGCGCGGACTCCGAGTGCAAGGTGATGCTGGTGGAACCCAGGGGAGTCGTTAACACAGGGGATGCGGATAGCAATCTGACGGCCCCCAATGACGAATGGGTGTAGTCCCTCACTCTTCCTCGTCGGACCCTTTTCCCCTCCGGAGAGAGTACGCGTAGAGAGGGAGGATGATGAACCACCACGAGAAGATTGGGCCTGGTCCGGCCACCAACTCTCCATGGAACCCTATCAGAGACTCATGTCCCGGCTGGCCCTCGCTTGGTGCCGAGTCGATGACAGCCTGCCTGTCTCCCTCATCTAGCAGCCCCAGGTCGTAACCAGACGATTCGTAAGTGAACACCAGACCAGTGGAGGATAAACCATTGCTGGTTCTTGAGGAGAAGTGGGCGAACTGGTCGATGGAGACGGAACCGTCGGTCTCCGAGTCGAAACCCCCTGTCGATGAACTGGTTTCGCCACCCTGGTCAGAGCCGAATATACCGAAGTCTGCGGCGGCGGCCATTGGGACTCCTAAGACTATCATGGCCAGGCAGGCTAGCCACGATATTCCTGCTGCGGTATCTGCCCTCCTGCTGGGCCTTAGTGCGGAGAATGCTAGGGTAGTGACGAAAGTAACCATGAGGAGCGCCAGGTATGCCCTAGCACGCCCCATGCAGTCACCTCCACAACGCTCGGAACCAGCATCCTCTGACTCTTCCCGTGCTTCGTTAGATGACTCTTCTGGAGGGTCGTCATCAGGCTCCCCACCTTCGGTGATGTCCTCCCTCTGCATCCAGTAGAGTATCAAGGGCGTCGCGTTCTCTATCGATATCTCGAAGGTCTGCTCATCGTTGTCGATGGAGTACTGCGTGCTGATAGTGGGCTCTCTATCGAGACCCTGTACGTACGTCCCAGTGGCCGTTATCTGGAACCACGCGCTGGACCATGCCACCATTACTAGCAACGCTGCGAGCCCGAGGGCCGCCTTGCGCCCGACTGCCATGGTGACGGGACCTAGTCATCCCTTCTAGGGATGAGCATGGCTGCCGCGGCGATTACCGATAGCGATGCCACCAAGCCATGGGCGGGGAGGCTGGATGATTCGGCTTCGGCCTCGACCGAAGTTGGATCTGAGTCTTCCCAGTCCGGCACGCCGTCGTTGTCATCGTCCGTGTCGAAGAAGTCAATCGTCCCATCCCCGTCGCTGTCCGTGGTGTCCAGGTTCGGGAGATAATCCGGTCCCAGTATCTCGTAGAGCTCGACCAAGTCGTGCTTTGAGGCTGGCGCCATTTCGTCCATCGATACCTGGGGCATGATGCCTGACTTCGCGTCCCTGGCTGCCTGTCCCGATAGGAGCTTCACGTTGATGGTGGTCGTTGGGTGTGGCATGGAGTCCTTGATCTGCGGACCGAAGAGGAGGCCCCCCTCGAGGACCAGTGCCACTCCCAGGACCCTGACATCGCTGACATCCCAGAGCATGGTCGCACAGAGGTCCTCCAGATCGTACTTGGGATCCTCCGGTACGTTGTCCTGAAGCAGGCCCTCCAGCCTTTCCGAGAATGCCTCGACGGTCTTCTCTAGGTTCGACTCGGCGAGAGCTTCGGCCATCCGTTCGAGGTCGGCGGAGCCGCCCGGATTGGTGGTCCCTGCGTTGTCGGAGTCTTGGTCCTCGTCATTCCCATCTTCCTCGTCGGAGCCGTCGTAGCAGTCCTCGATGCCGTCTCCGACCTGCCACTCCTGAACGCGATGATTTGAGTCCCAATCGTCGCAGATGAAGTCGGTGACGCGGGGCCCCATGCCGGTCCAGATTTGACTGGTTCCCGGATAACCCGCTTCCAATCCTGCGATCGACATCACGTTGACGGGTACAGCGAGGAACAGATAGTCGCCAGACCATAGGTAGCGAGTCCATTGCCCGTCCGCACTCTGGATCAGTTCCCCGTCGATGGCCATGTCCGGAGGGACTGGGAATGTGCATGACTCGTACTCTTCGATCCAAGTACCCCCATAGTCCTCGCAATCCTGAGGCGACCCGCCATAGTCTTCAGTCCAGAATTCGTGAATGTGAGTTGAGTTCCTCGCCCATATGGATCGCCAGTCTGGATCATCGATCAATGCGCCATAGACGTCATCGGCAGGGGGGAGGTTCGGCTGGGTTTCGCTGATCTGCAGAACGCCGACAGGCGTTCCGCACCATTCAGGGAATCCGGGATGGTCGAGGGTCTTGGCCACGAAGGAATCGAACCCGGTATCATCCAGGGAATCTACCCTCACATCCACCGCACATGACCACACTTGGGGCCCCATCTCGTCGGAGCCGTCGTAGTAGCAGTCCACGTACCCATCATTAACTCCGGACGATGGGATAATGAGCCCATAGTATCGTGACTCGTCGCTATCGCACTCGAAACCGTCGTGGCTGCTGCCATCATCTGACCACGTGACCTCGTCGGAACCATCGGAGCAGTCAGATTCTCCGTCGTTGAACCAGTGCCGGGGGATTGTCTCGCCGTCGTCGCAGACGAAGTCGGGAGGGTTGTCCCAATCGTCATCGTCGCCGCCTTCGAGTCCGGATGCCACGAGCCACTCCTCCACCTGCTCGAAGCCAGCTTCTCCCAGCTCCTCCACGCCGCTCGATAGGGCCTTCTCCAAGGAAACCTCCATCACGTCGGTCATGGCCCATGGGACTGGTAGCACCAGTCCGCACTCGGCCTGGTATTCGATGCCATCAACCGTCACTACCTCGGTATTCGAGACGGTTGGGCAGTTATGGCCCCATAGGGCGTATGAGCTCACGCCCATCTCGCCATAGATGATTCCCTGATCGGGAATCGAGTCTGAAAGGGCCACGTTGAACACGTCGATGTCCAAGTCGAACTCGTCGGTGGGAAGGCCTGCGGCGGACATATCCAGGGAGTAGCCAGTGAGGCTTGAGAAGCTCCCCTGCACCTCAGGGCTGCCTTGATCGTGATGCTGGACATACTTTGGTTCGCCTTCCTCGAACTCGAATTGCTCATCTCCATTCCTGCACATTTGGTAAGTCTGGAACTCATAACTTGAGCAGTAGGTGTGGGCGCCGTAAGAGGTGGCGCCAGCAGCAGGACTGTTTTCGCCCATTACGAAGTGATAGTCCATCGGAGCGTTGCCATTCCATTGCGTCGGACCATGATCCAGCCACGTCGCTTCCAGGTCGACGATCTCGAAGGAGACTTGTACGCTCGCCGACATGTCCGGCGAGAGGACCTCGTTGGCTGCTGTGACTCCGAGCTGTGCATCGAAGCCCATGGAGACGGAGAACTCTGCATCGAGCAGAAGTTCCCCCCCGTAGACGGACATGTTCTCGTCCACGTACTCTACGTAATTGGCGTTCAGGACCAGCAGGTAGTCCTGGTAGGCGCTGAACCACGCCTCTATCTTCTCGTCGCCGTCCGACCAGTTGGTCGCCATGCCTGTGTCGGCCATGCTCCCATGCCTGATCGTCAGCTCCGTTATTCGCTTGGCGACCTGGTAAGACTCGCCGTTCCCAGTTGTAACAGTGAATGGTCCGGACTCGTCCCACGACTCGATGAACATCTGGGTCGAACCGCTCAATACCTGATCGTAGTCTAAGTCGAAGCCAGCGTACGACGCGGCCTCCTTGAGATCCCTGTTCAGTTCGTTAACGTCGACCCCAGTCATGTTGAACGCATCCCCCTCGAAGTGGGACCAGTCGTAGGTGACCCCCCAGATGGAGGACTCATCCTGTCCCTCGGCATTCGATACTGGCGCCGTTGAGGCGACCATCAGCATGCACAACAATAGCGTTATTGCCTTGTTCTTCATGCATCCGCCCATAGAAGCCGGGTTATAGAATTGGCCCCGGATTACGCTACTCCACTTGATCCGTCCATGACTGGGCCCAGTGATCGAAGATTCGTATCTCGAATTGGGCCACGGAGTTGGTTCGTACGGAGAAGACGTCCCATTCGGAGATCAGACCCCGATGACCGGCATCGATCCATGAGAGCTCCCACCACGTGCCGTCCTCGTTGGATACGTTGACCTCCTCGTCGTTCAGCATCAGGCTCGCCACCGAGGATCCCTCGGCGAAGACATGCATCTCCATCTCCGAGAGCGTGGCCTCGTGGGACATCTCGCTGGGCACGGTTCCTATCACAGAGGTTGTGTCCCCGTTTACCGACTGGTGGTCGGGGACCGGAATGAATGGCACTGGTGATCGGGGGAACTCCGTGAGTCCACTCATTCCCAGATAGCCCCTCCCTACGAGGAGGTTCCCGTAGTAGTCGGTGCTGAGTCCCTCGTCCCAGTCTCCTGTGGAAACGGAAATTGAGAATTCCACGTCTTCCATGCCTAGGCCTCCGGAGTAGATAGTAAGCCCGACGATTCTGGGAGGGAGTCCTTGGATCTCGAAGTATAACTCATGTGAGCCGTTGGTGGCTCTGGCTATCTGGTAGGACTCGAGTGCGTCGCCCGTAATCGTCCAGCTCAGGTCGGAGAACTGCGAGACGTTGTACCTGAACGGGGGCCACATCCCGTCAGGGTTCTCTGTGGCCAGCCTTGCGATCTCCAAGAAGGGGTCCTCGTAGTTAGGCTCCATGTCCCGGCCGATCATCCAGTGACCTGTCGTCCTGGTGAAGGTATCAGGCCCTCCGTCCCAGATGCTGTAACCGACTACCTCGACCCCTCCCACTACCACGGAGTTGGCGACTAGCCTGAGTTTCTGGCCGTCGTCCTTCTCCACCCTCCACTCCATCTCGCCGCTGACTCCCGAGTCGGTGAAACGGGTTAGCGTGCTCACACTGATCCTTTCGTTCTCCGCGGCTAGTTGCAGTGCGTCTATCTCCCCCAGCTCCTCCAGAATGGAATTGAATGCGCTGCTTGTTAGCGGGAAGCATGTGTCCTCGGGACAGGGGCGCTCGACCTCCATGCATCCGGAAATTGCCGGGATGCAAAACAGGAGTGACAGGAGGAATGGTCGGTACACGTGCGTTGCTGAACGGATGGACAAATATGCGTTCCTCAAGAGTGGGTGGTTTGGGTTGGTTTGCGAGGCGCCTATATGGGATGCGCGAGGAGCGAATGTCGGCGAGGTGGAGTTTTGGTCAGTAACATCCTAGTGGTTTACAAGAAGAACTTCGAAGAAGTGCACGACAAATCGCTTGAGGAGGTCAGGCGGGTTCTCGATGAACTCGTAGACGAGAGGGGTCTGAACGTCGGTTACACGGCTCGCGAGACTGTCAGGAGGGCTGACTTTGTGGAGCCTGATCTGGTCATCGTACTCGGGGGCGACGGAACTCTGACATCCATCGCTCACTCCGTGGACGAGAACACTCCTGTTATGGGGGTAAACAGTCATCCCCGCAGCGAGGGGAATGGTGGGTCATACGGCTTCTTCATGGGCAGCGATCCCGGAACTTTCGCCGAAGATGTCAGGACAGCGCTGGACGGCAGGGGGATCGTCAATGTCCTGCCTCGTCTCCAAGCGGAGATTGAGACGACCAGTGGGAACAGGATTCGGTGCGATCCCGCTTTGAACGATCTCCTGGTCGCGAACACCCATCAGTACCAGCCTTCGAAGTACAGGATTCAGAGAGGGGGTATCGACGTAATGCAGCACTCATCCGGGTGCCTCTTCTCCACGTTTCTCGGACAGGGGGCGTGGTTCAGGCACATAGCAGACATAGAGGGGAGCGATTTCCCAGAGGGCGAGATAGACGATCATTACCTGTACGTGGCCAGGGATCTGCCGCGTTCGGACAGAACGGATGACGGCTCCTACTGGGAATGGGTGAGCGAGGACACCGTCATCACTAGTGACATGCACAGGGGATACGTGGTAAGCGACGGGTGGGACGAGACCCACTTCACCAGGGGGGCGACGATCACCGTGGGACTGGATGGTCCGTCCCTCATTCTCCTGACCTTCAGGAGTACGATCCTTGAGTTGGTCGACCAGTGGATAAGCCGTGACTGATAGTCCTAGTTTGGCCGGACGATTGCCTAGAGTATTTGCTCCAGGAACAGCTTTGTTCGGTCGTTCTCGGGGTTGGAGAAGAACTCCTCCGGGGGCTTCTCCTCGACGAGCTCTCCCTCGTCGAACAGGATGCACCTATCGGCCACCTCCTTAGCGAAACCCATCTCGTGGGTTACGACGATCATGGTGACGTGGCTCTTGGCCAGGTCGATCATCACATCGAGGACCTCCTTGATCATCTCAGGGTCGAGGGCGCTGGTTGGCTCGTCAAAGAGCATGATCTTCGGGTCCATTGCTAGTGCCCTCGCGATGGCAACCCTCTGCTGCTGTCCGCCGGATAGCCCGCTTGGGTACTTGTACGCCTGTTCAGGGATTCCGACCCTCTCCAGGAGCTGCATCGCCTTCTCCTCGGCCTCCTTCTTCTGGAGCCCATTGACCTTCATCGGCGCCAGGGTGATGTTCTCCATTATCGTCAAGTGAGGGAACAGGTTGAATTGCTGGAATACGAAACCGACCTCCGACCTGATGTATTTCAGGTCGCTGACCGTAGTCGAGTCGTCGACGGTGATTCCGTCTATAGAGATGGTTCCCCCGCTGTGCGGCTGCAGCCTATTGAGGGTCCTGATGAATGTCGATTTCCCGGAGCCCGAGGGCCCGAGGATAACGATGATCTCGCCCCTCTTGACTTTGATGTCCACGCCTTTGAGGGCCCAGAAGTCTCCAAAATTGACTTTAACCCCTTCTGTTTCTATGATGTATTCTTCATTCTCTTCGTTCATGTCACTTCACCTCCACCTTCGTTCACAAGACCCAGATTCTTCTCAATCCTCATGGAAATCCGTGAAAGGTAGAATGCGACGGCCCAGAAAACCAGGCCACTCAGATAGACTGGCTGGAGGAAGTCGCCCAGGAAGTCAAGAGATGAGTTTGGGGAGTCCTTCGCCAGCTTGAAGAAGTCCAGGATGTTGATGATGAACAGGAGGGTCGTGTCCTTCCAGAGCCCGATAAAGACGCTGACTATGGATGGCAGCGTGGTCCTGACCGCATTGGGGAGTTCCACGAGCAACTTGGATTGGATTGGGTTCAGGCCGAGTGCCTTTGCGGCTTCCTTCTGCCCCGAGTCCACCGATTGCAACCCCCCTCTCAGGACCTCCGCGATGTAACAACCGCCGAACAATGCGAAAATCAGCATCATCTTGACCATGTTGTCGAAATTCTCAGGGTCCTGGAATGTGGGGTCGACGAGGTCCGGAAGTAGGTACATTGCGAAATACAGCCAGCAGATCAATGGCCCGGAACGGACCAATTCGATGAACAGGACTGAGGGGACCTTGAAGAATGGCTGATTGCTCTGGCGCCCGAATGCCAGTGCCACCCCTACTCCGAATCCCAGAACGCAACCAGCTGCGGCTACGACTAGGTTCACGTAGAGTCCTCCCCACTGGGAGGGCTTTAGTCCGGGTTGGGCGAATCCGTCACCCACCATGGGGCCTTGGAGGTGGGCGGATCCGCACTCCCAGTCGCTGACGACGGTTGTGTTGACGAACTCGCCAGTCCCGAGGCCATCGGCATCCAAAACCTCCTCGGTCTCATATTCGTAGATCATCTCATCGCAAGCAATCTTCTGGATGGACTCTGGTGGGTCCATGATGACGAAGGACGAGAAGAACACCAGTACTGAGACAATGATCAGGTAATTCTTCAACCTGTTCGCCAGGTATTCCCCGTTATAGACGGAATACATGTTGCAGTACAGGAATGAGACGGAGGCCAGAGTTGATGCTAGCATTAGCCGCCATAGGGTCCCATCTGTGTCATAGTTGGAGAAGCCCTGGTGTTCTGCGACCAAAGCTAGTACGAAGGAGAACGCCCAGAATGGGATGAGGAAACTGCCAGGCTTCTCAGCGAGAGTCCCGTAGATTCCCCCCACGATTGGCCACACCATGTACACCAATAGCCAGATGCGCCAGTTTTGCGATGGGAAATAGTCCTGAGTCATGCTCTCCGTCATCAGCTGCCCAACTAGGAGGAGGACCCGGTTCGCCCAGATGACGTCCCATTGTACTTCGACCAATGAGAAATAGGCGAGCCATCCGACTATCTGCATCAGAATCAGCCCCGATAATGCACCGAGGGTCGATGACACGGGTAGCCTGACTATTCCTTGGATGATCAGGCCGATGGCCAGTGCTGCCAGGGGGCCGCTCAGAACGTACCCAAGTAGGCAGCCCAGGAAGAAGCCCCAGTTTGAACTGAGGAACTGGACCGCGGAGAGGTCGTCTTCACCAGCGGATCCCGATCCGCCGAGCAATGACTTCAGGTTCGAGGCAAATAGGTCCCACCTCGGGTTCTTCAGGGCGATTAGCGTGATGATCCAGTAGAAGAAGGCGGTCGAAAGGGAGGACAGGGTCGCAAATGCCCATGACTCCGGGTCAGTGGCACCCTCCTCGATCGCCAAATGCTGGTTGCTTAGGAACAGCGTGGCTGCGTAGAGGGAGAAGACTGCAGTGACTATCCAAGTTACCCATATCCCGGTTCTTTCGCCGTGCCAGTACCTCTCCTGCCTTCCAATCACGGCTTGCTCGATTCTGATAATTTCCTTGTTCGGATTTAGAGTACCGATGCCTTTCAGCCGAGGGTAGTTCTCCTTGGCTATCCATGCTACGAGGGATATGAAAGCGGCTGCCCATGCCAGAACTGCTCCGTCCCTACCCATAAGCGCATAGAGAGAGGCCAGCAGTCCGACCGCGACCACCACCCCTGCATGCACGGAGGATCTGTCCTCATCTGGGTTCGTTGAACTCATATCTTCACCTTCGTAACTCTCGAGTTATACGCATTCATTAGCAGGCTGATGAGGAGGCTTCCGGCCTGGTATGTCAGCAGGAGTATGATGAACAGCGGGATTAGCTTGCCTACGTTGTTCAAGTAGACATTGATGACGTAGTAGATGTCCGCGTATGCGACGATCATCGCTAGGCTGGAGTTCTTCCAGACGTTCATGTACTGGCTGTTTAGCAGGGGGACCATGCTCCTCAGTGCCTGTGGCAGGATTACCAGCCTTAGCCTCTGGAAGGGATTCAGGCCCAGGGAAATCGAAGCCTCGACTTGACCCCTGGGGAGGGACTGGATGCTGCCCCTTACGATCTCGGCAACCACTGCTGCAGTGAAAAGCGTCAGCCCGAGGAGCATTGCTAGGAATTCGGCAGTTATCTTGAATCCGGACCCACCGTAGATGTCCCATGATCCGGGTATCCCTGGCCTCGCTACGAACTCAATGGAGCCAACCCAGATGTTTAGCGGCCCGTCCTTGACGTGGATGGGGTAAGCGAAGTCACCTGACAGTACTATTCCGGCCGCAGCCGCTATGCCCAACGTCCAGACGGTGAACCTCCTCCTAATGCCCTCTTCCGAGTCGTCGAACCCTTTCCTGTCTTTCACGTAGAGGAATACCCGTATTGCGACTAATAGAAGCAGGGCGTAGGCAATCCTGCTTGCTTCGGCGGCGGGGGTGTAGATCCCCTGGTTGCTGTAGTAAACCGTCTCGCGTATGTTTGCCACTTCCAGCTTCAGGGGGAGGGACTCCCCTAGCTGAAGTGACACGAGGAAAAGCAGTACTGCCAGAGGGAGGTTGCGGAACACCTCTACGTAGGCAGTGGCCAGTGAAGCCGCGAGCTTGTTGGATGAGAGCCTGGTCACTCCGACTATAGTACCGAGGATCGTGCATAGCACGATGCTCATCAGGGTGACCCTGGCCGAGTTGATGACTGCTGCTTTCCAGAATTCCCATCGGTCATCGACGTTGTCTCTGACGTCCCAAGGCCATGCGGTGATGTCGAATGGGTTTGGGTCCGACATGAATTCGAATTCCAGGTTCCACCTCTCCATGGTGACTTCATTGGGGTGGTTTAGGAGGAACATCACCTGGGTGGCGATGTATGTGAAGAAAGGGAGGAGGAGGAGTATTCCGATGCTCGAGGTATGGCGGTCCTGCATCTTAGGGCTGACCTTGGCCCTCCCCAGATTCGATATCCAAATGACTGCGATAATTGAGATTAGGAGGGAGAAGAACTCGGTTGGCTTGGACTCTATTTGGGGCCATGCAGCCAGATTGGTAGGGAGGTAGAGTACCAGTATTATGGGTAATGCGAAGTACACAGCACTCAAGACGTTCTTTCCTAGTTGCCATCGGTCATCCCTTGAGCCGTAAATTGCAGCTGGGCTGCGGAGTAGCTCTGGGACTGCCCCTTGGTACAGTATAACTGCGGAGCAAATCCCCGCCCCGATGAAGAGGATTGGGGTTTGCTCTGGAATGTAGAAGCCCAATAGGGGGATGACGGAGAATGACAATGCGAACATCGTGATGGCGAAGATGGAGTTTGAGATTGCGAGAAGGTCGGAATCCATCGGTTTCCCGTCATTCCTGAACATCGAAATTGGGCGTGATACCAGCTCCCGGAATATATGCCTGTGCTCGTTAGCAGCGAGGAGGAAGGAGAATAGAGTCAGGCCGCCGAGGACGAGGATCATGGTGCTAAGTTGGTAGTCTTCTGGGTTTAGCGGGCTCTCGACTTCATCGGAGAGGACCAGGATGTTGGTAATTGACAGTCTGAGGAACTTCTCGCAGTACCAATACAGTATGGCGAAAAGGACTGCGGTCCTTGCGAACCAGGAAAGTGCCCATCGGGGGTTATCGATGGCCCTGCTTGCCATTTGGGGAAATCCGGTTTTCTCCATGGCGTGTTTGAGTGAAGAGAGGGAGGAGTGCTGCTTCTCTAGAGGATGGTCATCATTCGACGAGCCTACTGGTGTTTCCTCTTCGTCATACTCGCTGAGTTTCACGCCAGTGATTGGGTCGATACGATCAGCCTTATCTCTATCTGGACTGGCTGAGTTCATTCTATCGACTACCGAGAGTTTTCATTGGTTGGTCTCCCGGGGAGGCGAGCCCCCCGGGAGATTTTCGTCAATCTGGATACCGGTTATTCGGGTATCAGCGCATTGGTGGTGCGAACTGCAGGCCGCCCTCGCTAACGAGTGCGTTTGCAGTCCCTGCCCTGCTTAGCAGGCAGTCAACCATTGCATCGGAACCACTGGTCCCGTCGTAGGATCCGTCGCAGAATGCGTCGTCGTATGCCTCTCCGTAGTTCCCTACGGCTGCTAGTACGGCCTGCATCCAAGTGTCGGACAGTGGGTTTGCATCGGTACCTAGGCCTAGGCTGCTGCTCAGAAGCCTGTTGTGTCCTGGGTCTCCGCCATCGGCTGCTGCTGCGGTTGCCATTGCTGCGTAGTTGGTCGATGTGATGCCGAACTCCTCAGCGGTCACCATACCGTACCAGACCCATGCGACGACGTCGTTCCAGTCGTCGTCGTTGTCCCTGGTTGCTGCTCCTAGAGGCTCCTTCGATAGGATCTCTGGGGCTATCCATAGGGGCACTTGTGCGCCATCGGCATCAGTGATCGACATATCGGTGTCGAGCTGCCACTTCTTGGCTACCATTGCGGACATGTCGCCTGTGAATGCATCGCACGAGCCGTCAATCAGCTTGGCGGTACCCTCGGCTGCGTCCACGACGCCTATGATGTTCATACCGACGCTGTTCGCGGTGTTGAAGTCAGCCAGGTTGCCCTCTGTGGTCGTTCCCGTACCGACGCAGACGTTAGCGGTTGCTAGCGCCGTAGCGGTCGTTGTTGCTGCCTGTGGGAAGGCGTCACCGCGGATCAGGATTCCCTGACCGTCGAAGAAGTTCATCCCTGCGAAGTCTGCATTCAGGTCTGCGTCTCTGGAGGTTGTCCAGGTGGTCGTCCTGATCAGCACGTCGATGGTGCCCGATGCGAGCTTCTCGAATCTGTCACCAGCGGATGCTGGGATGTACTCGACGCCGGTGTCTGGGTCGAGCCCGATTGCCGCGGCGATTGCCCTGCAGTAGGCTATGTCCAGTCCCGACCTGACGCCGGTGGCTGAGTCTAGGTATCCCATACCGTACTGGGACTCCTTCACACCGCACTTCATCGAGCCGCGCTCGTGGATTAGATCCAGCGTGCTCTGGGTTGCTGCGGCAACTGCAGCGTCTGCTGCTGCTTGGTTGTCGGTGGTAATGTCCACCGAGTCAACTCCTTCTTGCCTTGCTGCATCGACATCGGCCTGAGTAATCTGGTTTCCAGACTCCAGGTCGGCGATTGTCGACTGAGCGGCGGCCAAGTCGGCTTCCAGTGCTGTGATTGTCGCAGCGTCGGCTGTCGTCTGGGCCTCCAGGGTGTCTATCTCATCTTGCTGGTCGCTTCCAGCACAGCCTGCCAGGGCTGCAGTCATCATTAACATCATCATTGTTGAAGCGAGTAATCGCTGCATGATGCTTTGACGCGATGTAGTAGGTATATACCTTCGCCTATAGGAGGTAAAATCGCCACATTGGGGACTATTGTTATTTTCTGAAGGAGTTAGGTGGGAGGCGGGGCGGCAAAAGCCGCCCCGACCCCCGGTTTCCGAGTTTCTTAGGAGGTGATCCATCTGCAGGTTC
>Ga0208764_10001028_pt1 | contig 18156 bp, 11 predicted proteins | sample ETNtaG_18_FD_185762 | JGI IMG/M metagenome (GOLD analysis project Ga0208764, IMG submission 185762) | Marine microbial and viral communities from oxygen minimum zone, Eastern Pacific Ocean - ETNP201302SV91 (SPAdes) (version 2) | ecosystem: Environmental > Aquatic > Marine > Oceanic ... | reverse complement strand
AGTTGGAGACCGTACTGCAGCACAGATTTGCAGGATAACCGGATTCGATCCAATCAGGAAAGCAGGCCATCTCGATGTTGACCAGCAAGAGGTACTCCGCCTTGCAATCGAAGAATATGCACAAAATGTTCCTCTCTGGATGCTAAACCGTCAGCGTGACATTGAGACTGGTGACGAGTTGCACCTTTCGGGGCAAGATCTCAAACTCACACACGCAGACGATATTACTCGCCTTCGTGGTATCAAGTGCTACCGTGGTATCCGCCACGCAGGCGGCCACAAGGTTCGTGGACAGCGCGGTCGCTCAAATGGAAGATTCGGACTTACTCTTGGAGTACAGCGCAAGAAGTGATTGGAGGAATGAAATATGGGACATCCAAAATTTGCTCGACCAAAGTACGACACCCCTCCTCATCCATGGAAGGCTGACCGTATCGAAGAAGAGCATGCAATCAGCAATAACCACGGTCTCAAGAATATGACTGAGATTTGGAAAGCAAAGTCTCAGTTACGCCGTCACCGACGCCAAGCGATGAAATTGATTGGTCGTGTTGACACATCCGAGGGCCACTTTGCCCGAGAGAAGGATGCAATGCTCCGCTCCCTTCACAATAAGGGACTAATCACATCAGATGCTATTCTCGACGATATCCTAGCATTATCTGCCGAGGATATCCTCAACCGCCGTCTTCAAGCCCAGGTCTACTACAAGGGATTGGCTTCCTCGATGAAGGAAGCACGCCAACTGGTAGTTCACGGCCATATTTGCCTAGGTAAGCAGAAGGTCACCATCCCTTCATACCAAGTTACTCGAGAGGATGAAGAACTCATTTGCTACCACCCTCGCTCTCCTCTTAATAATGAAAACCACACCATTCGACAGAACATCCTAGGTCTTCGTGAGTCTGCAGAATACGCAGAGGATGAAGTAGACCCAGAGTTCACTCAGGAAGAAGCTACTGAAGTTAACGAGGCAGCAGCAGATGCTCCTAAGGCAGAAGACTCAGTTCCAAAAGGAGGTGACGAGTGATGCGTAAGGCAATCATCAACATTTTCTCGAGTTACAATAACGTACTCATGACAGCAACCGATCTAACCGGTGCTGAAACAATTGCCACCTGCTCCGGTGGCCAAGTCGTCAAGTCTTCCAAAGACTCTGGCGGGCAGTTCGCTGCTACTCGTGCTGCAGAGCGCATGGCAGACCAACTAAAAGAGAAGGAATTCACTCAGGTCATCGTAAAGTACCGTGCACCCGGCGGCAACAAGTCCAACAATACTGGACCTGGAGCTCAAGCAGCTATCCGTGCACTAACTCGTGCTGGCGTAACAGTTACTCGAATTGAAGATGTAACTCCTATTGCACACGATGGTACCAAGTCAAAAGGTGGCCGACGTGGTCGCCGAGTCTGATTCCCAGAGGTGTTGAAAATGAAGGCACAAATTATCGAAGGCTGGCCAAAGGATAACAGTATCAGAATTTTACTTACCGAAACTAATGCTGCATCAGCAAACAGTCTTCGTCGAGCAATTCTTGCAGATGTCCCAAAGATGGCGATTACCAAGGTTCGTTTCGAGCAGGGTATTAGCCAAGACAACAAAGGAGAGATATTTGAATCGGTCAATGCACTTCCTGACGAAGTTATTGCGCATCGCCTCGCAATGGTCCCAGTTCCTACTTTCCTCGATGAGTTCGTGTTCCCAGAAGACGATCCAAACAACGAGAACTTACCTGAGGACCAGTGGGGAAGTCCCCTTTCTCAGATTATCTACCATCTTTCGGCTCGTGGCCCAGCTAGCGATGATGAAGAGGATTTCAAAACCGTTTATGCCGGAGACCTCAATGTCCTTGGTGAGACAAAATTACAGATTTCAGAAGAGCACGCTCGAATCCCAATTACCATTTTGGCAAGAGGGCATTTCCTTGAATTGTATGCATATGCAACACTAGGACGTGGACGTGAGCACGCTAAGTGGTGCCCTGCAGCAGCAGTGACCTTCCAACCAAGGATGAAAGCCATCCTCGCAAAACCACAGAAGGCAAAGGTGCTGTTTGACCTAAATCTTACCAGCCATTCCGGCCGTGTAATAGATTCCAAACTTTTCACTAAGAAAGAATGCACTGATGTAGACGCCATCCTCGACTTAGAGAGGGCAATGCACCAGGTTGGACACGGAACAGGTCGTGAAGACGCATTTGCTGAGGCAATCGTTTTCGAGGAAATGCCAGGAGAATTCGTATTCTCCTTCGATTCCGACGGTTCTTTCCCTCCAGAGGCAATCTTCAACAAAGCATGCAAGGAATTAGTAGACCGCTTTGACAAGATCGCTACAGACCTTGACAGAGTACTCGCTTGATGTTCTTTGAGCATTTGCTTGGCGAAGCCTGATGTGACTCTTCGTCACCCACATAGATTGATGAGTGAGGTGACCGTTCATGTTGGGGGCCATGTGACCCTACTATTTTCGGTACACTCAGAAGCGTTATTGGCTCGAAACCAAGGCTCAAGAGGCGCAGGTCTTTGTCTGGAAGATGGAGTAAGTGCGACAGTAAAGGAAATTCCCGGAGAATCCGATAGAATAACCGTCACTTCGATGAATGGCACACCACTAGCAAATGGTAAGTCATATTATTCCGATTTACTGAAAGCATTTCGTGAAGTATTTGGAATAAATGCTGCAGTGGACCTTGAAGTAGATCTCGAATTACCCGTTTCGCAAGGGTTTGGAATGTCTGCCGCCGGATTAATGGCTGCAAGTTTTGCATTAGGAGAATTATTTGATGCTGGCGACGAGGGGCAATTAGCACGCTTAGCTCATCGATTGGAACGCACTCATTCTAGGGGGCTGGGCGATGTACTGGGGATTTGGGCTGGAGGAGTAGAACTCCGAATCAAACCCGGAACACCTCCTTCTCCAGGCAAAGTATTGGGCTTTGAAGCAAATGTACCTGTATTATTGGTCTGGAATTCAGATGGAGGCAAACACACTGCAGGATATATCGATAATCCAGTTTGGCAAGCATCAATTACTCGAGCTGGAGATTCCGCCGTCAATCGCTTGATGCAAATTCCATGGGACACTGGTGCTTGGCCACATCTTCTTAATGAGGCGGATAATTTTGCTGATAATTCTGGATTACGTGGAGAGATAGAACGTAGTGCCTTATTGGATGTAGTGAATTCACATACTACCTCAGATGTTAGTGCGCACCTTTGCATGCTAGGAACTTCAGCAATTATAGTTCCAAGAGAATTATCGAAACCAGTAGATTTGACGGAATTAGCTGATGTTCTGAGGGAAAAAGGCCTCGGAACACGCCTTACTTGGATCCATTAATTTTCCCAAGTGGAGTCAAATCCAATGGACCACAATCCAATAGAACGGTACCTGGGATATGGATATTTGAACAGAAGCCATGCCTGAAAACCAAGGCGCCTTGGCCCCATGAATCCACATATCGTGTAGATTGCTTAGTGATTTTTTTGCGCTGGAAATCCACATCAGCTCCATAGAAATGTTTTGCATCAATCCAAGAGACAGGCTCCCCATTAATTTCTACATGATCTAAGAAGAGCAAATCAGGAGTATTGATTGGCCTTCCATGTTCAGCAGTTTGTTCTTTGACCATTTCTGGTTGACGTCGAAGGCGAACCCCTTGTTCTTCAAACCAGTCAGCAAGAATTTCTTCAAAAATATCAGCTCGCTCATGTGTTTCTGACTGGTCAACATTGCTGACGCGGTCAGCAGCTTCGGCCTTTTCAAACTCCTCTCGCTCCCTTTGCTTAAATTTTGAAGGGCTTCGTAATGTTTCCTTTATTCGTGCTTTTGACCAGCCCATTTCCTTCAGAACAACACGAAAAACATTCATTGGAGGGAAATCGAAACGAATAGAGAGGTCGACGATTCCAACTCCTTCACGGTACAGTCTGACTAATTGCTTTCCACGTGATTGAAGTCTACCATGAGTGTAAACAGTCTTTTGTTGTAATAAAGCACTGCGTAATGAAAGCGCTTGGTCCAAAGTCATCTCTAGTTCATCGACCATCTGGCCAATTTCTCCAACTCTCTTGTCAGTTAACCATCCAAATTCCCCTTTTCTGACGACCTTTGCTGCAAGAAGTGATTCTGTTTTCAAATCAACAGGATTATTTTCCCAGACGAATGAAAAGTGCCGTGGCTCTTCGATTTCTTTAGGTATTGCAATTGGCCTAGGCTTGATTTCAAATCTATTTTGACATGCTTGACGCGCTTGCTTGTCTGATTCTGAATGTCTTTCAACAAGTGTTGCCTTAGGGGCTCCACCATGTCGGCGGGACTTGCCTTTACCCCCTTTGCGGTGGCGGTTATTGCGGCGCCTATCCTCCGACATAGCGGCTCCTTTATCCACCGGCTCCATGAACACACCGGGTCAGACGATTGCACATAAGTCATCGAGCAATTGTTGAGCGCTGTTTATTGCATATGATTTGATACTTCGATGAAATAACCGGCCCATGCCTACAGTCTCCCATTTAGAATGAATTTCAACGCCTCCGTTTTCTTCTTCTAGTACCGTAATATGCAATCTGAAATTTCCAATACCCCTTGCAATGGGCTTCTCATTCCGCGTTTGTCCTATCAGCAACATGACAATCTCAAGGAAATGATCATCTTCTCTAATCTCTTCAATTTCCCATTGTGATTCAATTAGTGACCCTTTCAAAACAGAATGGTGTGCAAGAAAATATCCTTCTTTTAGTGAGCCTGAATCGGTTGCTAGCATGCTAGAAATTGCGGAGTTCCAACTGGGCCAGGAATTGATATTTAAAAGTGCAAACCTGATCTTTTGGCACTTTTCCAAAGGTAATGGCTTCCTTACGGTAAAGGAATGAGTTGCCATGACAATCCGAAGAGGAAGAGGGCATTGTAGTTGTGGAACAAACAATACATTATTTCAAATGCAGTAAGATGGTGGAGACATCATGCGTCAAAGTATTCCAGTGATTATTTGTTTGTTGTTATTAATGCCAACAATACAGGTTGCTGCAGATGCAGAAGAACCCCTTGGGTGGGCCATTACTGCAGGCGGGTTCGATGAAGAGAAGGTAGCAGGCCATGTAATTCTTGATGATGATTCTACTATTATTGCCGGAGAATTTACTTCAGCAATAACATTTGACGATAGTGGTATTGGAGCCACTGGCTTCACCGGTGACGCCGATATGTTTCTAGCTCATGCAGATTCAAATGGCAGTTGGACAGTAAGTGAGGGATATGGGAGCGAAGGTGCTGATGGAATCGATGCAATCGTATTGCACGAATCAGGTGATTTGATTATCGCAGGACACTTTTGTCTTGGCACTGCGGGTTTAGCATGTACACTAAATATGAGCTCTGGAATTTCTCTTTCAAAGACTTCTGATGGCGATGAAGGCAACGCATTTGTCGCACGAATGCACTTCAATGGAGCAGGATTTGAAACTGTATGGGCGCGTCAAGTTTCCAATCCCTCTGATCTATCAGCAGTTGATATTGCACTGAATCCTAGCGGAGGAATTGCAGTTTCGATTCTTCATACAGGTATGCTTGAACTCGATACAATAATGGTTCCAGGTTCTGGAGGCGTAAGTCTTGCAATCATTCATTATGATGAGAATGGAATCATAACTTGGGCAAATGGAGTAGGCAGTCCTGGCGGCATGGAACCATTTGGCGCATTATGCTATTCTGATGATGGATATTTGCATGTTGTTGGAACTTTCCTAGAATCTGTGATGTTTATTGAGATGGAAGAATCAAATGGGGGCGCAGATATTTTTGTAACCCAACTCGATGGTGATGGTAATTTCACTTGGGCCCTTACCGCAGGGGGTATCGATGATGATTGGGCTACCGATTGTGCGGTAGATTCTCAAGGAGATATTAGAATGGTCGGACAGTTTGCCGAAACCGCTTCCTTTGGAGAGATAAACGTCACATCAAATGGTTGGTGGGACTTATTTCATGCCCGTATTACTTCTAGCGGCCTTGTTGACTCAGTAGTAAGTGGTGGTGGTGGTGGCTGGGAAAGCCTAGATTCCATTATCCTTGATTCACGAGATAATGCATATGTGGTAGGATCTCACACTGCAGAATTCACATTAGGAGCAGATACTCTCACCGATTCTGATAGTAATGGAGACCGTCGAGACATTATTGTTGCTCAAATGACCGAAAATGATGATTGGGCATGGGCTCTAAGTGCTGGTGGTTCAGGCGACGATAGAGGAGTATCAGTTCAGTTAGGTGCAAACGAATCACCTGTAATAGGGGCAGTATATACAGAGTCAATCACCCTTGCAAACCAAGAATTCAATGCTCAAGGATATGAAGATTTAGCACTTTGGCTATATGCGCGTGACCATGATGATGATGGAATAACCGATGGTTCGGATAATTGTCCAAGAGATGCAAATCCCACCCAAAGCGATTGGGATGAAGATGGCTGGGGTGACGTATGCGATGATGACGACGACGAAGATGGCGTTGGCGATGATTGGGATGATTGTGCCCTTGGGGAAAAAGGATGGGTTTCTACACCAGAATCAGATCACGATGTTGATGGTTGCAAAGATTCGAGTGAGGATTTGGATGATGATGAAGACGGCATTCTCGATCAGTATGACGAGTGTCAACTCGGGCCAGTAGGCTGGGTTTCCACAATTACAAACGATGAAGATCAGAATGGTTGCGAAGATATCGATACAGATGGCGACGGTTTTGTTGACCAACTCGACAAGTGCCCCACAATCCAAGACGACCAAGCCGACCTAGACTCTGACGGAATTGGTGATGCTTGTGAAGATGATACCGATGGCGATGGCGTACTCGATGTAGAAGACAATTGTCCGCGTGATGACTTCACCTGGGATAGCACATATTCTCTAGACTACGATTCAGATGGTTGTCGTGACGAAGATTGGGACACCGATGACGATGAAGATGGCTCATTAGATTTGTTTGATAGTTGCCCATATGGCGAAGTTCGATGGAATTCAACAGAAGACTATGATGGCGATGGTTGCCGTGATGGTGAAGAAGACATCGATGAAGATGGTGATAATGTGCTTGATGAATTCGATAATTGCCCGCAGGGGATTATTGGTCCAGCAGGAGTAGGAATGGACGTAGATAGTGACGGTTGTGTAGACCCATCAGAAGATGATGATGATGATAACGATGGAGTCCTCGATGCCGATGATGAATGTGATTACACACCAATAGGCTCTACAGTTGACTCCAAGGGTTGTACAGGACACCAGCTCGATGATGACAATGACGGCGTTTCAAATGTTGATGATTTGTGTCCTGCTAGTCCAGCCGGAACCATAGTTACCTCAACTGGTTGTAAAGTGTCGACTTCTAACAATGGCCCAACGGATTCAGTCTCAAGCGATGAAGATGAAGAGGATACAGATTGGTTCATATTTGGGCTATTCTCTTTGGCTGCCTTACTAATTGCAGGCGCAGTCATAGTTTACTTCTTACCAGTGAAAGAGATTAGTATTCCAACACCCGAAAGGAAAGAGACACCACAAATCACTCCGGAGATTACTCCTGAGACAGCCGCTGTAGCTCTTCAACAAGAAACCAATCAATTGTAAACGATTGAAGGTGCAAGTGGCATTGCAGAACCTGATTTACCAATGTCATCTTCTCCAGTTTCAACTTCAAATGATGTAATCGATAGTTCGTCATGAATGAAATCAGAAGCAGCATTCAGAACCGCTCCTTCATCGAGGTCACCGACGATTATTTCTTTCTCTTCATCGGACCATTTGAACACCTGAGGAAGCATTCGCTTACCCCAGAACGTCATTACTTCCCCCTTCATTTCGCCTTGAGCAAAGGAAAAGGAATCGAGTTTGGAGGCGAAGGATTTGACATTCTCGCCTTCTGTGATATGAGATATTGCAGCTTGAGCTAGGCTACGCTTCCAAGGCCGAGTAATGTGAATTAAAGCGCTGCTAGGCTCGCCACCAATATGTCGCGATGCAATCTTTGCTACCTTTCGCGCCTGCTCTAGGAATGAACGGAGAAAAGCCTCGTTTTCAAGCGAGCATTTTTCTTCTGAACTCATTTCTTCAAGATCAGGATTAACCCTTCCAGCGATAAGATCGTCATGACCGAGTATCTTCCACCAATCTTCAGCGAGGTGAGGAGTTGCAATCGAAATCATGTACGCCCAATTTTCAAGAATTTTCGTTCCGATTTCTCGGTTTGCCCCACCACGCCTTCGATACCAATTGATATCCTTCACTAAATCAAAGTGTGAAGCATCAACTGCGCCCCTAAGGTCATAGGAATCCATTGCGGTTTGCCATTCGGATTTCCTTTGTTTGAGTCGAGCAATCATCCAAGTATCAATATCACTAGCCTTTCCTTTCCATGCAAGGATATTTTCAGGCATATTGTAGAGTTGTATCATCTGTCGATGATTTGCTTCTAGGGCGGAATCAGACCAATCCATTCCTGCGGTTGGATTAGCTGCGAAGAGGATGAATAGACGCACAGTATCTGCACCAAACCTTTCAATCATCTCTTCTGGAGATACTGTATTTCCTAGAGATTTACTCATTTTTGCACTGCGTTCAGAGAGTGTAGCGTCACAATGCGGGCAAGGGTTTCCAGAGTGTGAAACATTGAGTGTAATAGCACAAGTGTCACACCACGGCGCCCCTTTGTTGACCATCCCTTGGCACAGAAGTTCTTGGAATGGTTCATCGATTGAATGCAAACCCAGGTCCCTTAACGCCTTCGTCCAAAAGCGCGCATAAATCAGATGCATTTGTGCATGCTCAATTCCCCCACAGTAGAAATCCACATTCATCCAATGATCAGCAACTTCTGGATTGAAACAAACATCATCTTGCATTGAATCTGCAAATCTTAGGAAATACCATGAAGAATCGACGAAAGTATCCATTGTATCTGTTTCCCTCTTTGCTGGAGCGCCACACGAAGGGCACTCGACATTACAGAATGTTGGACTTGATTCGAGCGGATTCCCTTTGCCATCAAAGATAACATCTTTTGGTAATTCTACCGGCAACTGGTTTTCTGGAACAGGGACTGCTCCACATGAGTCGCAATGGATAATTGGAATTGGAGTGCCCCAATAGCGTTGACGACTAATCAACCAAGGACGAATTTTCCAATTTATGGTTCCTTTTCCTTTGCCGATTTTTTCTAAAGCCGCACAAATTGCTGACTTGGCGTCATCCCCATACAAACCGTCGAAACCTTCTATCGGGCTGTTTACCATCCAACCATTATCACATTCTGCAGCAGATAATTCTGCGGAAGCATCACCATCTTCTTCCATTACCAGAACGCGTTTGATAGGGATGCTATACTCCTTGGCAAACTCAAAGTCACGCTCATCGTGACCAGGAACTGCCATTACTGCACCAGTGCCATAGGAAGCGATAACGAAATTTCCGATCCAGATTGGGATTTTTTCTCCAGTCAATGGGTGAATTGCGTTTGCGCCAGTCGGCACACCTTTCTTTTTGCCCATATTTTTGATTCGATCAAATTCACTCATCAGATTGATTTCATCGTAGAGTTCTTTCCAATCCGCCCTATATTCAGTACCTGAAACGAGTTCTTCAGAAAGAGGGTGTTCTGGTGCAAGTGTCACGAAAGTTGAACCAAATAGAGTATCTGGCCTTGTAGTGAATACCGAGATAGTGTCTGTACGCCCCTCGATTCCGAATTCAATTTCAGCACCTTCGGAGCGCCCAATCCAATCCTGTTGTAGAGCCTTTACATTTTCAGGAAAATCGATGGTCTCAAGGCCATCAAGCAATTCTTGTGCATATTCTGTAATATTGAGGAACCATTGACTCATTTCCTTTTGTGAGACCGGACCGTTACATCTCCAGCATCTACCAGCCTTTACTTGCTCATTTGCCAAAACGGTATTACAAAGCTCACACCAATTTACAGGAGCGTGTTTCTGATAAGCTAGCCCATTTTCCAAGAATTTGAGAAAGAACCACTGGTTCCAGCGGTAATATTGCGGGTCATGGCTTTTTACGAGCCGCCGCCAGTCATAGGAGAACCCCATTCTCTTGATTTGATTAGTAATGGATGCCATGTTTTTCTCGGTAATATCATGCGGATGCACTCCTTCAGCAATTGCAGCATTCTCTGCTGGCATTCCGAATGAATCGAATCCCATTGGGTAGAGAACATCGTAACCCATCAATCGCTTATACCGTGCGACTGCATCACCAATAGAGTAGTTTCGAACATGGCCCATATGCATCTTCCCAGAGGGGTAAGGGTACATTTCGAGACAATAGAAAGTAGGCTTACCATCTCGCAATTCAGTATTGAAAATACCAGCCTTTGCCCATGCATCCTGCCAGACCGTCTCGGTAGCCTGTGGAGTGTAGTCTGACACGGGATGTCCTCCTTCAGCCCCTATGGGGCTGTCATGACGAAAGGACGAGTCTCCTTGAAACCATCTGCTATTCAGAACTCGTTGGTCTCTAGTAGGAACATTGCTTCACGAGTCAAGCGGTATCGATTTCGAACGCCCATCTTTCTCTTTTCGACCAATCCGAACTTTTGCAGAGTACGTAGGTGATGGCTAACCAATTGCTGACTTCGGTCCAGCCTCTGAGCGAGTTCTGCTTGAGTGGGGAAGTCACCCATCTGCCCATCGTCATCAAGCAGGTGCAGGATCTTGCCCTGAAGGCTATTTGGATCTGGAGATAGAGGAGGCAGAGGCAAATCATCATCAGAAATTGTAGGATGTAGGTTGCTAGTGAATGGATAGAACCGAACTAAGCGTCCATCCGGTCTGCGCCAAATTCTTTCTTCGACTTCCAATACCTTGAGGTGGTGTGTAATCTGACCATTACTCATTTCGAGTGCTGCCATAAGAGCACGGAAGTGACATCCTGGGTTTGCTGTGAGGTAACCCATCAAACGTCCACGCTGATAGCGTCCATCACTGGTCTCACTTGTTCTTCCAAGTAGCCCCATGAACCATAGTCCAGCAGTAGTGGCAGGAATTCTCCAACTTTCATTTGTCGCTACCATGCCGAATAAGGTAGCAATAATACCGGTGCTTGCAACAACGGCTCCAATTGTAATAATCGTTGGATTCAAGCCCTCTTCCTCTTCAACAACCACAGTCTTCGTTTCTGGGTCATCTTGCGCTTCAGATTCAACAGCAGGGCTATTTTCGTTTACTATTTCTGTAACGTCAATAGATTCTGTGGAAAAGGTTGCACATGCTGGAGTTGATTGAGCCGCCACAACTTGGTAATGGCCCTCAACTCCATTTGCTGGAATCCAAGAGATAAGTCCTGGTGCCCCAGCTAAGGTGATGGTATCGCCATCGATTGTGGTAAGGAACCAACAAACTCCCTCATCAGAAGAAATTGAGTTCCAAGTTCCTGACACAATCCAAGAATCTACTGTTTCATCTTCTGTAACCGTTTCTTCGGACTGGCCCTCTTCTTCAACTAAAGGCCAACTGAATTCGATTACTTGATGCGCTGAAGGATTGGAGTTCGTCTTGATGTCGAGGACATAGTCTCCATTTTCTAAACCGCTCATATCGATCCCAATCTCTTCAACTGCCAATGGTGAATCAATACGTTGTGTGATATCAGATGATTGCTCACAATTTGAAAGAATATGTGCGACTTCTCCACCCTCTCCATTGAGTGATGTTTCAATTCCACAAGCCGTGACCCATGTAATATCGGTGGGCTGAGTAGATGAGAGCTTTACATCAATAAGCAAAGAGTCAGCGAAACTAGAGAGGGAACCTTCGAGAGAAAGTGGACTTTCTCCACAATTTCCTGCGTGCCCTCTGTCAAGGAAAATGGTGTGTGAGCCGAATAAATTGTGCTCAGGTAACTCTGCAATGATAGTAAGTTCCCCGCTTCCAATATTACAGGCATCAAGGTCGGTAAATGCCCATTCAGGCTGATTGAATGATTGTGTGCCAGATGGCTCAATGAGATTTTGAAGTTCAAAGGATGTACACGATTTCATTAATCGAGTATCCATGACGAGTAGTCCAGAGGAATCGATAATCCATATTTCGCCACGGCACGTGTCGGTGAACTCCAGTGTCACATCTTCAGCTCCAACATTTACAACTTCGATTGTTGCTTGGAGCATCTCGTCACCACCAAATATTCCTTCATTATCATTCGATAATAGGATATTTAATTCCAATGCTGAGAGGTCACCAGTACTGACTCCAATCCCTTCGCCTGCAGCCACACTAATTGTGGTCGAATCGCTTAATGCTCCATCACCAAGAGCCCAAGAGATTACCTGCTCTCCTTCTTCGAGGGCGATTAGGCTACTTGTGAGGTGATAGACCTCACGTGGTGCTAGCATGGATGGCCCACACGCTTCCGAAAGAGCATCGTCGATGTTTATTCTACATTCATTCATGTCGAGTACCATTTCTTGGTCGAGGTTATTGACTAGATTCAAAGTTAGAATAGCAGGTGAATCTGTACTGAATTCGCCTGTCCGTGTTGTGATCGTTGCTTCTAGTTCAAGACCTTCAGGGATTAGAACCGGAGTCTGAACTTCCACCGATTGTGAAGATGAAAGTCCTGAACCAGCAACAATCGCTTCAACGATATATTCTCCAGATGGGACTAACATTCCATCATCATCGAGAAGGTCCCAACTGAGAATTTCTCGGTCAAGTGTGGAACTTGCGGCAAGTTCCAGTCCACGGCTTTGTTCGCGGCACATCTTCATTCCATCGAAAATAAGATTTCCTTCTGACCAGACTCTGATGACATCTCCACAAGAAGGGTCTGTGTCAATAACTGTCGAAGAGCCATCGTTGACAATTGTAAGAGAGATTGAAACAATATCTCCAGAACTAAACCAACCCTTCTCTGGAGCCTCGTAGAGGCTCGTGTCAAGGTGCGTGGAATCACCATCTGCCAGAGCCGCTGGAATCATCGCCAGCATCAGGCCAGCGAGGACAATAGCCAGCGTGCGCTTCGGGAGCATGAAATGATGACGAACATCATCACTTAGAAGTCATGCGGTCCATGGAATTGGTGAGCGAAGATGGCAAACACGATTCTTGAGACGCCAAAAATGCTGGTAATACAGGCGCAGTTGGGCGAATGGGACAATCTCAATCATCTATTGGTGTGCAAATCTACATCTTCAGCGGCAATTATCGACCCCTTCTTCGCAAAGTATTGGATTGAAGTCTGTTCAGACAATGGCTGGACCCTCTCTCAGGTCTGGTTAACACATTCTCATTGGGACCATTCTAAGGGTGTTGAGGGCCTTGCAGATAGAGAGGTTTGGGTTCATGAATTGGAAGCAGAAAGAGGATGGAATGGACCGTCAAATCATGAATGGAAAAACCGAGAAAACACCCCTGTAATTCAGAGGATTGGCAATCTTGAGATAGAAGTTCATCATACTCCAGGGCACACTCCAGGGCATGTCACATTCATTGGAGAGGGAGTTGTTGTTAGCGGAGATTGCATGTTTCTTGGCCGATGCGGGAGAACTGATCTTTTTGGAGGAGATGCTGAAGCACAACGTCGATCATTGATACACCTCAAAGAGCGATTGAAGCGAGCCCCTGAGGATTGGTTGGTATTACCAGGGCATCAATATGCACTATCGGATGGAAGAAATCCAACATTTATCACAGTGGGTGAACTATTGAATGATAATGAAGCACTCAATGCCCTACACAGCGATGATGCTTGGCACAATCTCGAATTCCTTTCTTTCGATGATAGTCTAGCAGAAAAAGCCCGTCGTGAGAAGGCACGTTCACAGACTAATCAATCACAATAAGTCATCAAGACTCAACATTGTAGGGATTGCTTCCTGTACTGCAGCTTCTTGTTGTTGCTGATGTTGTTTCCACTGTGGTACTTCAGCAGGTTGAACCCAACCTAAGCCCTTTGCAGATTCAAAATCACCTTGAGCGACATAATGGTCAATCCATTCCAGCCGGCGCGCTTCCTCTTCTTCGAATGCTGCGGCAACCTTCATTTCTTCAAGACGATTGAATCCTGCTTTACGCTTTCCAGCTTGCTTTGCCATCATCGCTACCATGATGATTGCCAGTAAGAATACAATCAGGCCACCTAAGACCATTAATTCTAATGGAATGCCACTTTCTACTGCTGCACCGGTATAATCCTCATCAACATCATTTGGAATACCATCGCCATCGTGATCATTTGCAACTGCGCCACATTTGACCTGGCCAGTGATTCCCAACCAAACAGTAGGGTCATATGGACAAGGGTCTGTTGCATCGCTTACTCCATCCGAGTCATAATCGGGGCATCCAAAGTAGTCAATTGTAGAGGTGCCATATGCTAATCCACACTCATCGGGCTGCCAAGCGCCTTCAGTGAAATTGTCGCCGAATCCGTCACCATCACTGTCCGCTTTCTGGCTAAACCTCAATGGGAAAGCATCAGGCAAACGTCCTGTACCATTATCGCCGAAGCCATCACCATCCATGTCTGACCATTGACTAGGGTCATCAGGGAATGCATCTCCCCACTGTGCCCTAAATGTGAGCATGTTGCCAAAGTCTTCTTCGTCGGCGATAGTTTCGTTAGTCCATCCGTAATTATCGCCCCAACCATCGCCATCGGTGTCAACCCACTGCTTGGGGTCATCAGGGAATGCATCGTCTTCATCAGCCCACGAATCTCCATCACTATCAGGACATCCTTGGCGAGAATTATTGGTTGATGTACCATATGTGTCAGGACACTCATCACCATTTGGTACTGCTTGGTTATCCCCAAATCCATCATTATCTCCATCGGTCTGCTGATAGAAGTCTTCAGGGAATGCATCAAATGGGTCTACAACGCCATCATTGTCAGTATCAGGGCAACCTCTTGCTTCTGGATGAGTAGATGTGCCATACAATTCTGGACACTGGTCGCCGTTATTTCCTTCGGCATTATCGCCATAACCATCACCATCAAAATCACTCCATTGTGTGGGGTCATTAGGGAAGAAATCTCCATTTGGAATTACTGGCCTGTCTCCCCATCCATCGCCATCGGAATCTTCCCATTGGCTAGGGTCATCAGGGAATGCATCAGGGTTGTTTCCATCTTGGTTATCTCCATAACCATCACCATCTGAATCTGCCCACTGAGTTGGATCGTGGACGAACGGGTCTCCTGAGTTTGAGTATCCATCACCGTCTTCATCAGGGCATCCAACTCTGTCTACGCTAGAGGTTCCATAATCTCCCGGACAATCATCGGGCGCATTGCCAGTTAAATTATCTCCAAACCCATCACCATCGGAATCTCTCCATTGAGTAGGGTCGTCGGGGAATGCATCAGCATCACCATTGGGGTGAGCAGGATTTGTAGGATCTGGATTCGACCAACCGTCACCATCTGAGTCAGGGCATCCCAATCTATCTTCCATTGATACCCCGTAAGCATTGGGGCATCCATCACTACGTGGAGTATTGGGCTCATCTCCAACCCAATCCCCGTCAGAATCTGCCCACTGATAGCGGTCTAGAGGAAAGACGTCGACTTGTAGAGCTGCGGCATCGTATGCACCAGGCCATTCAGCCGGTCGGAAAGAAGTCCAAGAAGAGTCGTGGAAATTATCGCCCCAACCATCTCCATCAGTATCATTCCATTGAGTTGCTTCCATTGGGAAAGCATCTCCGTTTTGATTGATGTGGAATTCTGTAAAGGGCTCAACATCGTAGATGTAATTGTCTCCACGGCCATCACCATCTGAATCTACCCATTGTGTGTGGTCGGTAGGGAATTCGTCTCCAGTGTTAGAATAACCGTCCCCATCGCCGTCAGGGCAGCCAAATCGGTCTTGCCAAGAAGTTCCATAGGTGTTTGGACAATCATCGCCTTGATTAGCAGGAAGAGGATTATCTCCAAATCCATCACTATCCGTATCATTCCATTGACTGCCATCTTCAGGGAATGCATCATCTTGATTCAATACACCATCGTTATCGATATCGGGATCAACGGTCCAATGATAAATTCCTTCATCGTTTCTTCCATGAGCCGAGATAATGTACATTCCATTCGGATGCCAATCTAATCCATATATCGAGCCACAATTATTGCTTCCACCGCTGCCAGAACAACCTCCAGGTCGTGGTGCGGCTAAGGTGTCAACAATAGTTGCAGTAGTGTCATGGGTCTTGAAGACTCGAATAGAAGCACCGTCTGATTGATAGTAAGTATGGGCTGCTGCTACTTGGGTGGAATCTGGAGAAAATTCAACATCATTACAAGAAGTTGAGGTGGAATAAACCCATCTTTCAGCCATTGAATGGTAATCAATCATTCTGATTCGAGCCCCAGAACTTTCCCAAGATTCACATACAGCAATTGAATTCCCATCTGGAGACCAAGCAATAGCACTAATAGAGCCTCTATTGGTATTACGAGTTGCATTTTGAGTCCAAGTATCGGTTTCATAAACCCAAATATCTTCATCGCCACCAATTACAATCTTGCTCCCATCGGGGCTCCAATCAACTGATTCAAATCGGTCTTCTCCCCCTGGAGAAAATGAGATTACTTCGGTGCCATTTGAAGAATGATATATCTGCACTTCACCGTTTGTACCGCCATTACCTGAACGCCCAATCACTACTGCAATCATCGAACCATCTGGGCTATAATCAAGTTCCTTTGCTTGGTCACCACTTCCAACATCGACACTGACTGTGAATAATTCAGTAAAATTGCTAGAGTAATATACCATTAACTGGTCATTACCATTGACTGCTCCAACAAACATTCCATCAGGAGACCAAGCGATATCTGAGAGTCCAGAAACTCCGACTGAACCAACATTTACTCGCATAGTAGTATTCCAAATTCTCATGTAATCTCCATCAGATGTCAAGTAGTATTCTCCATTATCACTGAATAAGGATACATAAAAATCATCATTGCTTGCTTGACGTGCAAGTTGCGCAAATCCTCCGTTCTGAATTGTCCAAGGATCGTTTTTGTCACTAGTGCCATCACCATCCTTGTCAGGACATCCGGTTCTGTCAACAGTGCTGCTTCCTGCCGCCACTGGGCAATCGTCTAAGGAGTCATCAACTCCATCGCCATCAGTATCGCCAGCTGATACTATCGGAAGTGATAGCATTAGCAACATTAGGAGAGAGATTCCAATAGCGGCCCGTGCCCCCTTTGTGCTTTGGCGGCTTTGGAGCATGAAAGCGGGTACATGTCCCCCCAAAAGGTGTTGCGGTCTAGATGTGCGCTACAATCCTACACGAAATGGAAGCGTTGAAGGCGACAACACTCCACCCAAAGGCGTGGCCGGAGACCTTCCCAAGGTGAATATCGCGGTCAAAGACCGAATTCTTCTTCACCTTCAGGAGGAAGATTATCAAGCGGATAGATTTGTTGTAACTGCTGCATTAACGCGCCCCGGTATTGCAGAGGCGTGCGCCCAACATCCACCAAATGTATCTAGAGCAATGAGGGTCTTATTACGAGACCGAATGGTAAGTGAACATTCCCGTTCAATCAAAGGCGATGAACGCCGGCAGAAAACATGGCAACTTACCGATAATGGACGGGTTGAAGCGAAATCGCGGTCCGAAGAACTTGGCACAGTCAAGGTATTATTGAGAGACGCCAAAGGCACCCTACTAGAAGTCAAAGCAAGCGAGGCTTCAGAAAGGCTCGAGGCCGAACTAACTCTTCTCCAAATTCTACTTCATGTTCAACACGAGGGCGTTTTAACCTACGGCGACATCAGATTCGGGCCCATTAAGAAATCTAAATCTGATGAAGACCAAGACATTCCTCCTCCGGGCAGACTTACTCTATTGGCAGGAGCTCATGCAACCTATCACACCAGCCCGCCTAAGACCCGTCCAGTACATGGGCGGGAAGAGGCAACGAATACCTTAGAGGAATGGTTCAGTGAACGCAGACCTTGTGCAGTTGTTCATGGCATTGCAGGAATTGGGAAATCAACATTAGTTGCAAACTGGTTGGCCGAACACATGGTGGAAGAACCCCACCTTTCGGTATGCTGGTACCCCTGTCAGCCATGGGATAGGCCCGTAGGTTTGGCGGTATCTATCTTGCACAGATTTGGTGTTGATGACCG
>Ga0208764_10001024_pt1 | contig 18173 bp, 13 predicted proteins | sample ETNtaG_18_FD_185762 | JGI IMG/M metagenome (GOLD analysis project Ga0208764, IMG submission 185762) | Marine microbial and viral communities from oxygen minimum zone, Eastern Pacific Ocean - ETNP201302SV91 (SPAdes) (version 2) | ecosystem: Environmental > Aquatic > Marine > Oceanic ... | reverse complement strand
TTACTTTGATCAACTCCCGTTACATCATACCCTACATTATCAGCGTACGCACTTTTATAAGCCTGGAAAAGATAATCATTCCAATACCCAGAATAATCCGCGCCATTATATGTGTCAGATGGGTCTTGTTGAAAATCAGGAGTTCCATCCCCACCAGCAACAAGAGCGCCTGCTCCATTATTATAGTTAGGGTCCCATGTCCAATGGTCGCCCGCTTCAGAATACGGTTTATTGCTATGAAAATATCTTGCAACACTTCCACCAGAAACTGAATAACTCTTTATAGTGCCTTTTTCATATGCTGCGCCCATTTTAAGCTCGTGCTTACCAAACTGCCATAAGAGATTTCCCTTTACTTCATCCCGCAGTTTCTCTGCTTTAGACACTCCGCTATAACCACTGTTTACTCCAGCAGGTGAATAATTAGCTATTTCCACCTGGGTAACAGGTGAAAGGTTGACACCTCTATATAAAGGATTTACCCAAGTTGTGTCATAATTTATTCTATCAAAAGTTAAATCATCACTATAATCCCACTGGTCTCTGGTTACTTCATTTCCTGAACCATCTATATAGACCCATTCAGGAGTCCCGCTAAGATCATAATACTTACCACCCTGTATATATGGAACCTCTAATGATGATACCGTGCCATCTTCATACACAAAAGTTCCATAGCCATCTTTTGTAACGGGATCATACGAATTGTCTTTAATGGAACCGCGACTATACTGAAGATTAAAAAACATTTTATCTACCCCTGGAATATTTCCGGAAAGCCTGGTGTAGAAGGTTGACATCTCACTTTCTGACTGGCTATATCTATGCTTCAAACTTCCGGTAGTTTGCGCACCATCCATTGTGCTTGCATCATTATAATAAGAAAATAATGATCTAGAATGCGAATAGTTTGAGCTATGAGAATCAAATAACGCTCCACCAAACTTTAACCTCCAAGCAAAGGGGGTTAACGCTTCTAGGTCAATTAATAAATTCCAGTTTGCGTTTAAACGCTTATACCAATTATCGGATCTAGGTCCATATACAAACTTTATATCTTCATCGCCTAAAAGAAGATAGCTTGGCGCCGTATAAGTTCCGCTGCCATCTGAATCTGTATAAGACTCACCAGCGTCCCAAATAGTGTTACCATTATCATCAACAAACGCTTCACCGTTATTTGGAAGACCGTTTGCCGTGTTAAGTTTACTTTTATCTATTAAAGGGAACGAACCACCAGCTGGGCTATCGTCTTCATTAATAGTTTCTACTGCGCCGTAAAACTTAATGAAATCCAATGCAGGAAGAGGGCCGCCTACACCGAATGAGGCTAATTGATAACCATAAGAATATAGTTTATCCCTGTCTTCGCTAGGCGTGCTAGCGCCTACATCTGTAATTAATTCGCTAGTTACCGATAGCTTATTCCCGCCTGTTTTTGTTGTTGTGTTTACAATACCTGATCCGGCGCTACCATATTCAGCTCCAAAACCACCGGCTTGCACTGACACCTCTTCAATACTAATATTTGGAATTGTTCCTCTTTTGGTCAACGAATACGGGTCTACTGTGCTAACGCCGTCTGTATAGTAGGCAACCTCCTCCGAGCGTCCACCGCGTATATGCAAAGAACCTTCATCATCTACTACACTAGTTTGTAATGCAACTACATTTGTAACCCCACGAATTGGGAGGTTTTTTATATCTTCCGAGCGAACTACGCGAACTTCATTTGTTGCATTAACTTCAATTAGAGGTTTTTCAGCAGTTACCGATACGGCTTGACCTTCAATAACCTCTGGCTCCATATTAATAGCACCCATGTTCGTTGTTAAATCAACAGTTGAACGCACATTGGAAATGTTTAAAGCAGTATAACCTATAAATGAAAACTGAACATTATAAAGACCCGGCGGAACTTCCATTACATAGAACTCTCCATTGGCATCTGTTGCTGCCCCCATAGATGACCCTTCTAAAAGAACATTTACGCCCGGTAACGGGTTTCCTGTTTCTTTATCAAGAACCTTTCCTGTGATTTTACCAGTTTGACCTGCAGTTAAAACCATAGAAAATATTGCCATGACCCCAAGTGTTTTTAAGAAACGTTTATACATATCTTATGTCTCCGAATTAATTAAATAATTGTTAAATCTCTCTAAAAATTAGACTTTTACTGTCTATTATTTACACAGTAATGGTGATATTAGCAGGTTTTAAACAATCTGTCAAGTATTTATCAATATTATATAAATTAATCAAATCTAATAAATGATTAAAAAATTAGGTAAAAATCGCCACTTAACAGCATCCAAATCGCCATTAAAATCATAACAAAATTTTCTATAAATGTAGCTTTTGTCATAGGAAGTTTTAGCGCTGTTCCTAAACACGCACACTGAATATTTGCTTTATCCATTAATGATCGAGTTACGCCTATTGTAGTAATGCCAAGTATTAATATTGTAGCAACAAGTGAAATTAATAGCTGATATCTCAGAAGAAAAAACAATCCTAATATTGTTTCAATAACTGGATATATCCAACCATACAGCGGAAATATTTTTGCAATGGGGTCATACATGGAAAAAGAAGATGGAAAGTTTTTATAGTCCAAAAACTTGAAAAAGCTGAACACTATGTAAAAAAGGCCCATGAAATCATACATAAAACCGCCTAAATGAAAACTGGACCTATTCATCATAATTGAAAATACGGTGATGTAAAAAAATATTAGAAAGAGCGGGAATAGCTGCCTTGTTTGAGAAGGTGAATCGTTTATATGCGTCTCTGTTTTTTTCTGTTCATCTTCAGTAATAAAAGACTCGTACCCCGCTTCTTTTATAGCTTCAATTAACGCATCTGGCTGCACTTCTCCTGTAATAGTTGCTCTTTTTGATGCAAGGTCAACAACAGCCGATAACACGCCATCTAAGGCTAATATAGATTGCTCTATTTTAGACACACATGCCTCACAATGCATTCCATTAATCTGCGCTCTTATCTTGTTATTAATAGTTCAGCCCCTTAAGCATAGATAGAGCCTGTTGATTCTTGGGTTCTAATGAAATTAACTTATACAAAAATGCTTTTGCCTCTTCTTTTTTCCCCTTTTCCAAGCTAATGGTCGCCAGGGTTCCATATGATGCGCTAAAAGTTGGGTCATTAGCAATAACTCTTTTGCTATAATTCTCTGCCATATCAAAATCTTTTTCAATTATAGCAATGTTTGCCATATTATGCATAGCAAATAAATGATCTGGGTTATACTGTATTGCTTTCAAAAAATTAATTGTTGCCGCCTCTAAATTGCTGTTCTTATAAAACTCCAGCTCTCCTATCTTATTATACGCAGTCGCAAAATAAGGGTCGATCTTTATAGATCTGCTATATGCCCGTTTTGCTTCTTTAATATTTTCAGCTAATAGTAATGCATCCCCGTATTCTTTCCAAACCTTTGCATTGTCTACATTTAGATTAATTGCTCTTAATAAATATGAAAGGGATTGTTGTAAATCATCATAAAGATATAGCCTTCCAAGTTGATACATAGACCACATGTGGCTAGGGTCTAACTTTGCTGCTTTTTTATACCAAACAATTGACTTCTTGTTTTTACCTTGTAACTGGTAGGCCCGACCAAGATTGTAGTTCCCTTCAATGTGATTTGGTAGGCGCTCTAATCCTTTATTTAACAATAAGGTTCCCTTTTTAAGATATGACGGATCACTATGACGATTTTCATAAAAATTGACATACGCAATCCCTTTTCTAATATTGCTTGCATCATCTTTTTCATCAAAAAAATCAATGAGATTTATTGTTTGTTCTCGCTTGCGCAACATGCTGTTTTCACTTTCGTTGAGGACTTTAATATTCTTTCGTATCCAATGGTCGGTAAAGTTTACATGTAATATATCTTCAGTGGCCCCTTGCTTCATATGGCAGTGTACGCAATCCCCTTTTGCGTTGTGGCTTTCAAGCTTGCTTAGTCTTTGTGGTTGGTGACAGTCTGTGCATTGATTATTAAAATAATCTCTCGTTCTATCTTGCACAGGTTCGTGTGGATTATGGCAAGTGATGCATGTCATCCCCCCTTGGCTTTTTACAAAACATGCGCTTAGACTAAGTCGGCCGCCATGGCTTGCTATTCGAAAGTCCCCTTTTGGGAGCTGATCTTCAACAAACACTGTTTTTACAGCGCTTAGCGACATACCTGGTCGGAAATCCGTACTGCTTTTTCCTGATTTAAACACACTGATTTCTCCTTGTAAATGACATTGTCTGCACACATCCATCTGTAAATCTGCAGATAGGTGAGCAGGGTTTACAATTGTTCTATCAATACCATCTTCGTTTATATTTTTAGTTGGACTCTTATGCTTCTCAACATGTAGCTGTCCTGGCCCATGGCACCTCTCACAGCTAATTCCCTCAGCAATTTTATCTGTAAAACGATTAACAGAAAACTTTTCAAAAGAGTTATATCCGTTGTGACAGTGCATGCATTCTTCAACAATCGGTCGGTTAAAACGCATGTTTATATCTTGATACCCTGGGCTTAAATCCCATATAGATTTTTCGCTATACCATGTTACCGGCATTTCATTAATATAGCCATTTACATTAGTTAAGTATGTTCTATTATTATTACCTGAGCCTATAATATAATCAACCTTTCGCTTTAGCTCATGGATACGAGTCCCCTTTTCATTTTCGCGATACTCTAATTGAAAATACCCCTCCCCATCTTTAATGACTTCATAGTGTAGGTTGGTTTTATTATCAAAAATTTGATTTCCAGAAGCAAAGTCTTCTATTGGCGGTTGATTGTTTGGCTTATAAAAAGATCTCCCCATACCTGTTCTCAAATAAGAATTATATATATCTTGATGGCAATATGCGCATTCTTCATTTCCCACATAAGATACATGTGATGATAAGTTGTAATATTCGAGTTTTGTTCGATTAAACAATATGTAGTACAAAAAAAAGGAGGCAAAAACTAATGCAATAACTGCCGTATAAATTCGGCTATTCATTTTAAGAAAAGATGATATTTATTATCCTTTAACAACCTATTTGCGGAGATTCGATTTGGAAAAACGTCTTTCTGGTATATTAACATCAAACTGAATATCGTCTATATGCCATTCGGTACCTTTACTGTTTCGCTTTAATTCGTCTTTATATAAAAATCGTGAAGGGAACCATCTGCCTTGAGTCTTTTTGATGCCATCCATCGTTGCAGTTTTAAGAAGTTTGCCGCTTTTTGCATACATTTCTTCTTTTATTGGAAGCAAATATTCTTTATCTATCCAAGATCTGCGCTGTGGGTATGACAATCCTTTTACTTTAGCTTTTAATAGCATAATCCAGTGGTCCCGCCCATCAATAACAATAGACCCTTCTAATATAGCATCATATAATTCTAATAAAGGTCGATCTTCCATCATGTCATTATAAGACATATCCGAACCCATAACGGATTGCCTTAGCATATGCCCGGAGATCTGAATCACGCGATCTGTTTGAGGAGAATAGGTCCAGAGCTTATCGTCTAGTTTCAACATTTTTGTTCCTGCTTCGCGTGGTGGAGATAAATATTCCGTAAACGCCTGATTGATACCAACCACCCAATTTCTTGATTCAATTATCCGGCTAGACCTCCTGCCATGTACAATCATTTTGCTTGTAAGCACTCTGCTTTTTGCATTTAGATTTTTATCCATTGCAGAGATAATTTCTTGCACTGTTAATTCATTTGGCTGTCCCAGTAGAAAGCTGAATGATATCAGAACAATAATTTTGATTATCATGTTTCTAACTCCTTAAATAGTTGAGACATTTCTCGTTTATATATAGCTAGTCCTGCTAGCATGGTCCCAAATACCGTTGCTAAAACACCGGGGAAGAACCCTATATACAACAGGTCGGGGGTGACCTGTGCATAGAAAATATTGGGCATTACCATAGAAGAATTTGATAGCGCTTCTATTCCTTTGGTGTAGTCTATCCCATTTTCTTGCACATAGTAGGTTAAAGAAAGACCAAGGCCAGTTCCAATTACTGTTCCAAACAAACCAATGATTACTGCTTCCATAATTAAGGACCTGTATACATGCCCTTTCGGTTCTCCTATTGCCAAACGCAGTCCAACCTCACCATAACGACGCAATCCATTCATTAATCCCATATTCCAAAGAACAACCATAACGATGACTAAAAATACGGATCCCATAATTGCTAGCATAGCATTGCTCATATCAACCATTGTGCCCATTTGATTACCATCTCGAAGCGCCAACATGAAAGGACTAAAAATATCTAAACTATCACTTTCAATATTGTTATAGTTGGTTCGAAGCGCAACAGCAGCTGCATCATCATAAAACAAATCATGCGAAAAGCCAAAAATTGCCGATGCTGCATTATCCATATCTAGAGCCTCACGAGCACCAGAAATATCCACCAGCATCATTTGTCTGTCCGCCTGTCCTTTTCTCAGATTAAAGGTGCCTACAATATTATAATTATAGGTAGTGAAGGCATTATCCATTGTGGATCCAATGAATGTGGCTTGCTCACCAACTAAAATATTTAGCTTTTCAGCTAGCTTTGAACTAATAAGGGCATCATTTTTATTTACTGGAAGCGCTCCGCTCACAAGATTTCTTTCAATTTCCCAAATTTCAATTTGCCTAGATTCATCTGTAAAGAAATCTATCCCCATACCAATTACAGGCCCTTGTGACTTAGTCTCTCCTTTTTCATCTGGGACATCTAACAGTCCTGCAAAAGTAATACGAGGCGTCCAAAAGAAATTCGGGTATTCCTTTTCTAAGTTATCGATCAATTCACCGGTATCTAACAAAGCCAAATCATTAGGCATAAGCATACTTTCTTCATTGTATGCCCGAGTAACTATTTTCTCGTGGCCTGATAAAATCACCGCGGTATCCATCAACAAACTGTTCATCGTGCCTGTCATAAATCCGCTTGCAAACACAACAATTGCTACAGATATGGTAATAACCAGTACCGGGAAAAAACTTCGGGTTCGATCTCGCAGCAATCCTTTAGTCAAAAATTTAATCATGCAATTGCTTTCCCTCGAAGGGCATCCGTTGGTTTCATATGAGTAATTTTCCTTGATGGGATATAGCTAACAATTAATACAATGGTAGACACTAATGACATTGTTGATATTATAAGACCAATTGAATATATAGGAATCAGGCGTTTGGCCATAATTAACCCCATTTCAGAATAATCGATAGGAAGAGGAATCCCTGCTACTCCAAAATACCATAGGATAGGACCAAATAATATTATCATCATCATGGTTGCTAATACAGCATTGAGGCCGCCTTCCAGCGTAAACAACCCCACCACCCGAGAACGTGTCATTCCTAAAGCCATGAGTGTACCAATTTCTTTACCTCGTCTAAATATAGAAAGAACCTGTGCGTTAAATATTCCCATTGCTGCCAGCGCTAACAAAATCATATACATAATCTGCGCCCCTGGCTTGTCTGCTTCTATAATTGCCTCCATATCTTGCACTAGGTAATTCACATCTCGATAAATCCATTGTTCACTATTAATATTATCTGTGAGCCCTTTTGCGTAGGTTACATATGTTGCTTCTTCTTTCATTTCTAGCATTGACTGGGCAACATTAAGCGGAACCCATATGTGCCCCATATCTAATTTAAAGTTCTCTGTATCCATGATATATACCACTGTCCCTTCATCCGCATCATAGGTCTTATCTGCATCCATCCAGCGAATTGTAAAAGAATCACCAACCTGTAGCTTGCTATCTTTTGCCATTCCCTTGCCAATCAAGACGGGAATCGTCCCATCCTTAGCACCTAACAATGCTTCTGTTGGCATATTAACAATGTTCTGATCTGGGGGTATCCCTTTTAATATTGCAGGCATAATGCGCCCCCCTGGATAAATTGACGCCTGGCTTACTAATACAGGAAATGCTTTTTTCTTATCAACAAGCGATTGTATGTCTTTTGGTAAATTAGAATGCGCATCTTCATAGGACATTGGATCTAGTGGATCATACTCTGGGTGCCAGTAAGCACCCCCTGCAATTTCAGTATCAATTGTTACATTCTTGGCGTGTTGCAACATGCCATCATACATCCCTAAAAAAAATAAAATAATAAAAAATGAAAATGCCGTAACAAAAACATTCAATATTGTTCGCAATCTTGCGCCCAGCAAATTTTTTAGTGCAATGTTAAATAACATTAATTAAGCGCTTTCTGTTTATTTAATCGTTTCATCTTTTACAATTTTTCCATCTTCCAAGTATACCATTCTTTTCAAATAGCTCATGATTTTCTCATCATGTGTAGCAAACACAAAGGAAGATGCTAGGTTTTTATTTAGCTCTACCAGAATATTCATAATGTGGTGGGAGTTTTCTGCGTCTAAATTTGCAGTTGGTTCATCAGCAAGGATTAATGCTGGTTGATGTACAATTGCTCTGGCAATCGCTGTTCGCTGGCACTCTCCACCGCTTAATGTTGTTGGCTTTGCATCCCGCCTATGGCTTAAACCAACTGATTCTATAGCTTCGCTTACTAGCTTTTCACGCTCATTTGGATCCACATTATTTAAAATTAATGGTAGTTCTACATTCTCAAAAACCGTGTAAACTGGAAGCAGATTGTAGCTTTGGAATATGAACCCCATATGCTTGCGCCTTAGACTGGCTCTCTCATTGTGAGAGGTGTTATCTATGGAGTGCCCTAACACATGAACGCTCCCCTTTGTTGGAGAGTCCAGCCCTCCAATAACATTCAATAGTGTTGTTTTTCCTGAGCCCGATGGACCAATCAATCCTATAAACTCCCCTTCATTTAGTATAAGATTAATATCTTTTAATGCTGTGAAAAAATCACCACCCACTGGGAATTGCTTTAATAAATTTTCTATTGATACTACTTTCTTATCCATACTTACTTTCCCTTTAATGATTGTATACAAGCATAATCTGAGCCCCTATTCCAAAACCCGAAGCTGTCTTTGGAAGGTATTCTTCGGCTATATCATAATCACTTCGTTTTGGACTAGATGATAAAATCAAATTTACACTAAAACGATCATAGGTTATACCACACCTTAGAAAATTATATACACTATTATTATCCCAATCAACTTGTGAAATAAACATCAACTGAACTAGCATGTTTACTGGCAGACTTGCCATAAAAGCTGTATAATTATGTGTTTTGGAGCTATCTGTAACAGTTGAAAATTCTCTTATGTTCATATTTTCTACCATAACCAAAACCCCGGGTCCAATTGGGATTGTATAATCGACACCTGCAGTAAATAATGTAAATCTATTGGGGTCTACATTATTTTGACTTTTTGATAATATTCCTGCTGTTTCTATCCAAAATCCTACATACCCATCGTAACGGTAATCAAATGCAATGCGTTGATGGGCGCTAGATATATATAAAGGAGACTGGCCAATGTTCTGGGGTAACGCGCTTTGATCTCTATGATAAGTAAATCCTAATTCACCAGCATTAATACTAAGCTCTGTTCGACCGCCAAAAGATAGTGTATCTTGAGCATTGTTGATTGACCACAACCACAAGCCTATAGAATTGCTTGGGAATATTCGTAATCGAAACGCCTCAACGGCATCTGTTTGTCCCGTTGGATCTTTAATATCTATTGTATCAAACCAAGACAGGGATCGTAAAATCACCGCAGGGCCAAATGAAATTTTTTGGAGACCTAAGCGCGCTTCAATTCGATCGCTTGAATAGCGAAACCATAAGCGGTATGGAGAATCAAGATTTCCAATAGAATAATCGCCTGCATATATTTTACCAAATTTGTGAGCCCATTCTAAATCTATGAAATTGTTGTTAGTTAAATCTTTCTTATAGGAAACTGTGGGTATATATCCCCAGCTTTGTTCATAATTGGATCTGCCTATTGGCGGGTCATCACCGCGCAATAAACTTCCCCACATTTGACCTTTCACGTCATGGATTTGTGCTATAATGTTTGTATTTGATATAAACAGGACGAAAAGAAATACTCTTATATAATAAAAAAGTTTGAGTGATGTAATTGTTTTATAAAATAGAAACCTGTTCTTCATAAGAATTTCTTAGTTAATATACGGAAAAAACATTATAAATTATTCTTGATTAATGCTAATAAAGGTTCGATATATAATATTTTTATTTGCTTTGCTAATATTTTTTAGCTGCGAAGATGAAGTTTCTTCATCGCCAAGAAACTATGTCCCCATTGAAGCACAATTGTGGGGTCTAGAGTTTCAAGGTTATGATGGGTATATAGTAGCTGATTGGGAAATCAAGAACACTTCGGATTTAAATATATCGGGATGGGAAATACATACAGTAATTACGATGATAAATGATCAAATAGAAAAAGGGTTATTTTTTCGACATGATATTGATATTTCTGCCGGTGATAGTCTGCGTGTTGATGGAAATGTTTTTTTTCACCGAGACGCCGTTAGTATTTATCCCGTAACGCTTACATCAGATGATGATGCCATGAAGCGCTGGGAAATAACTTCTATAAGAGGATTAATAGAATAGATTAATCCCAGGAGTCTCCATAGGGACCCCCAAAAGCACCCATATCATTTCGAGAGCCATTGCTATCTTTAAATTGATTCGCAGGGTGTCCTGCATTTATTGCTGGAGAGCCTGCCTCAAGCCTAAAGTTGGCGCTCTCAGGATCAATAAATAAAGGGTTCCCCACTAGATTGCCTGTTGCTGCACTATTAGTTATCTCTCGTATTAAGGAATAGGTGCTATTCATAGCATAAAACTTATTATTTACACGATCAATCAGCTCTCCTCTTGAAATAATGCAATTGATTATATCAATTTCTCCCGCAGCAGATACCGAATATTCTTTGCTAAACGAATCATGGGATCCATTCCTATATAATGTACAGTTCTCTAAACTAAGTGAGTTCCCAGATCCAACAGATATCCCTCCGCCTCCTAATTTTGCATAATTATAGTTCATTATACAATTTGTGATTGTTGCTGAGCCATCAACAAATATCCCTCCGCCGACATTTTCGGTCCTATTTCTTGTTAATCGACAGTTTTGTACCGTGACCCCGAAAGAATGATTCGAAACAAATATTCCCCCGCCGGGATATTCTTGTTCCCCAGAAGGCGCAACATCATTGATGTTTTTGAACAAAATACAATTTCTAATTATACCAAACTTATCTAATGCAACCGCACCGCCACCCCTTCTTGCTCGGTTATAAAGAATTTTACAATTCTCTACTAAAGCAGTGTCTGTAATAAACACTCCTCCTCCATGTCCCGATGGGTAAATTTGCATATTTGCATCAGGGTCTTCTAGGGCTATGTTGTTTTTAATAAAGCAATTTGATATCGTTACACTACCGCCAGCCCATACGCCTCCCCCAGCAAGCCCTTTTCCATTTTGAATTCCAAGGTTTTGCAATCTACCTCTATTTATTCTAATAACGGATTCTCTCATATTAATACCGCTTAAAATTGTAATAATTGGTCCATGTGTTGATGTTATTACCACATTTTTATCTATCAAATTATGATTACCTAGATGTACGCCTGGGCGAAATACAATACTATCCCCATCATCAATAAACTTGGTATAATAGCTAGTGCCTAAATCTCTGTAATGATCAGGTATATATAAGGAAGATACATTAGGAACAGAAAATGGCTCTGAAAGTTCATATCGATATTGATCACGCTGATCTATTACTCTAACCCTATATTGAAATGTTCCATCATCATCAAGCGTATCTACAAATGAAGTTTCTAATGAATCTGCAATACGCGCCAAATCAGTCCATGTATAATCATCTCCTATAACTTTGGCTTTTTCAATACGAAATTCTTTAAAATTTTCAACCGTTATATTAGACCAAGAGACCTCCACTGGTGTTTTATGGAAAATGGGGGTTTGATCATAACTATGGGAAACAACAAACAAATTTTCTTCATTGGATGGTTTTGTTGAAAAAGGCGTTTCACATGAAAAAAAAACAAATGATATGATTAATGATAGAATAAATCGAATCATTATAGCTCAACTCTTAGATTAATAATTTCTCTGTATTTTTCAAAATAATTGAACCCTTTTCGCAAGCTTTCTTCTAAGGTCCAATCCAATTCATCTTTCGAAAGCAGGTTTCTCCACGTATACGATAATGACCAATCCAAACCAAGAAACTGTTTGCGCATTGTTATATTCAGGTTTGCATTTTCTCGCGGTTTTCTTATGCCCTCACCTATGCCTGGAATAATATAATATTGTTCACCTTCATCAACATGATCCAGACTAACCACTATCCAGTTTAAATTTATTTCACTTGTTAATACAATACGATATTCTGGCTTATTAGGAAATGCTATGGGTGAACTAATATCTAAAAAGGTTGCGCTAGTAGAAAATAGAAATTTATCCTTAAACATGCGCAGCCCTGCCGTTGCCTCCAACCCCCTAATTTCTGCTATTGGCTCATTAAATGGAATAGATGGGGCACCTTCAAATGTTCTATATGCTATTTTGCTTGTATAGCCATTCATAAACATATCTATACCAAATGACACTTCATCAATTGGGAGCTCCGTTTCAGGGTTTGATACTCGCAATTGCATATTTAATTCTGTAGTATTCAAATATTCTCTTGTCAATACACTATCAATTAAACTATCGGATTCAGTATTGGTAAATCGAAATAAATCAGCCAGCGTAGGAAGTCGTTGGTTGTTGCCTTGATTTGCAAATATAGAATACCAAGATTTTTGCCCTCGTCCTTCAATATGTATTCCCAGGCGCTTACTTGAAACATGCGCTAGTTCACGGGACTCTGGAATATCATAGATGACATTTTGATCTTCCGTTGCTAAAATTGGAAACTCATAATATTCATTTTGTAATGTTTCTACTTGATCCATTCGGTAAGAAAACTCCCAATTGATAAAGTCGATTTTTGAATGATCCGCATCCGCAGACCAACGCGTAACAAACGCTAATGCATCTGTATTGCGTTTCATATCTGCAATATGATATACTGTTGGTTCTCCATTAATATTAAAATAAGACTTGTCCCCGCTAAAAGTTTGATATTCTGCTTCATATTGTACCGTGCCTTCAAAATCCCGCCAGTCCATTAATTTAGATATATGAACATTTTGAGAGTGATCACTTAAGTTCTCATTTAAGCTGGAAAAGAAATTTTGATTTAAACTCCAGTCTTTTAGCCCCGCTAATAGCTTCCACCCGCTTGTACCAAAAATACTTCCTCGATAGTTCATACTCAAAATGGATAAACTATCTCCACTATCAACGCTCCCAGATGGGAACTGTAGATTTTTATTCAACTGAAACCCGCGCAAATCTAATCTCCCAGAAGAAAAGTCTATTCCGCCAAACGCATTTGCAAACAACGAGGTTGTTATCGTTCTTCCTCCAAAAGCTCTTGCTTTTGCTGTGTACCTTCCTCCTAATCCTGCAGGGCCAAATACCGTAGTTGCCCCCATGGAAAGATCCATGTCATCATCATAGGTTTGCCCTAAGCCAGTATTAAGATAAACAGAGTTTTTTTCTGCTGTTTTGCTTTCCATGTTCACCACACCACCAATTGCTCCACTGCCAAACAAAGAGGAATTTCCTCCTTTGACCACCTGGATTTGATCTAATGAGTTAAGATCAATCGTTGAAAGGTCTGCTACGCCTGTATTAGCGTCATTTAGTCGGACTCCATCCAAAAACACCGCTACATCCGTCGCATTACTTCCTCGAATGCTAATTGTTTGTTTTCCGCTAGTGGAGTAATCCATTTTTACACTACTTACTCTCCTAAGGGCACTTCCAATATCTCTTGCTCCTTGAATTTCTATTTCTGCAATATCTAGCATATCTACTGATGATGCCACATCCATCTCTGTCTTTGATTTTACACCTACAACTTCTATTTCTTTTCCCTTAATAATGGCCGGGGTCAACAATATTATTCCATTGAAACTTGAATCAATAATTACTTCTTTTGTATTAAAACCAATATGAGAAAGTCGAATGGTAGTGCTTTTATTATCAGAATATAACAACTCAAATGAACCGCTGATATCTGTAACCGTACCCGTTTCACTATCAACAAGTAAAATGTTTACTCCAATTATGGGTTCAAGCGTGTTTTCATTTTGAACTACACCCTGTATCTTATTTTGTGCATATAACATCTGAATAAGAAACAAGGCTATGATCAAAACATTTTTTTGTGGGATCATATTTACAAGTTATTGTTTGTTATTATGTAATACGAATGATTTGTTAGATAAATACTACCAAGATACTTGAATGTCTATTAAAGGCCATCCATTGGAAAATGTGGGTAGTTTTGGTGGCACGATCTGCCAATGGGCGCCGTATGGGTATTCTCCATATGTTATTTTATATCCAAGCATTATACGAAAACGATTGCTTTTTGTCCAGATAAGCAACGCTTTGCTTTCAAAAAATAATCCATGGGCGCTTCCGGGATACAAAAACAAATCGCCATCAATAAACCCAGACCAGCGTCCGGTTAGCGACCTAGAATAATCAGCTCCAAATCGCAACCCCCAACCATTATAATAAACAGATAAGCGAGGATAAACTAGCGGTAAATCAATGCTGGATAAAGAGTGTAAATCGCTTCCGCCCAATCCCAGCAACACCCCTGTTTTAACTGTTAACAGTCCTCCGCTTAATATTCTTGTTCCCAATATCTCATTGTTGATACCAACTAGATTTGGAAACTCAAATTGGCTTGAAACAATTTTAAACTTTCCAGCGCCGGTGATTGATTGCAAAAGAGGTGTGGGGTAATATGCGCTATGCCTGGTTGCAATCGTCCAGCCATTTAATTCTTTCCAAGTTTGCTTGATCATAAGATTTGGAATCATTACAGCAAAAAAGGGGTGGATCATAATATCTTTATTATCGCTAAGCCCATACCGTAACGGTTGAAACAATCCGGTTTCCCATTGTCCTTTATTTAGTGAATATGCGGTTCCTGATGACCAGCTTTTGCTTTGAGCGTTAATACAATTACATAAGATAATAAATGTTAGTATAAACTGTTTCATGGCAGAACCCACTTTGCGGAAACCGCAACATGATCTGATTCAAGCTGTGCTTCTTGATATGTTCTCGCTGATCTGATGACCCACGCTGTATTTGTAAATAAATAATCTAACTTCCTGTTCCAGCCATACCTTTCATCGTTCATATTGTGCGTGCTTGCATGAGTGAAATGCATATTTTCATTCTGTAAATAATCCACCAAAGAGACAGAGGGCGTGTAGGTATTATATAGGGGGCTAATCCATGTGGTTTCATTGCTAAAGTCGCAGCCCTCATCGCTTTCAGGTAATTCATCCGGACAACGATCTTCATCGCAATAATTATTTTTAGTGGCTCCTGGCGGTAGTTCGTTTAAGTCCCCTCCTGCAACAAACAATTCCCCTTTAGCATTTATTTCATCTAAGACATCCTTGAATTCAAGAAACTGTTTTTGCTTTGTATCATCGTTGGAAAATGCGGATGCATGAATATCCACAGCCCAAAAAGGATTCCCAGGGTAATTGACAACTGCTTTCAATACATTTCGTCGCACGTAAAATGCCTTTGTAAGTGCATCTTGATCTCCACGCAACGATAATTGAACTCGCTCTGCTTCGCTTAAAGGCCATTTGGAAAGAATTGCATTTCCTGTATTTACTCGACCTAAGCCATCGCTGGGGACAAATTGCACCTGCCACATAGATGCATATACGCCATAATTCATTGATGTATGATCCAACAGCCACTGAACTTGATCGATGTATGCAGAGCGTTTGGAGTCGACATCTACCTCTTGTAATAGCAAAATGTCCGCATCCATCTCTGCAATTTGAAGTGCAAGTAATTCCAACCCGTTTTTTATTGTTTCATCATCAAACAACACCAAATCCCCACAAGAATCTCCAAACCAGTTTGCGCGCCCAATGCCAAACCGGATATTCCATGTAACTACGGTAAGAGTATCTTTGTTTGGGGGAGCAGCTAGTGTTTTTGCAGTGTATTCTTTCGGGTTTTCTGTATTAGAAAACTCTGTTACTAATGGATCGCATCCCGCAATAAGTAAAATAAAGAAGGAGCGTATTAATGCAGATGTATAATTCATGATTTATTGATTTAATATTTGCTGTACTATTTTCTTATCATCTTTTAAAAACCCTGACTCCACGATTCGAGGGATAAGTTCTCGCAAGTTTTCATTTTTTTCAAATACATCTTTAAAAATGGGTAGTGCTTTTTCTAGTTCACCTGTTTGCGCTAAAGTTACAGCCGTCCAAAATGGTAACTCTGGGTTTTCTGGATACAGTTTGGCTGCTGCTGAATATTCCTGTAAAGCCAAATCCATTTCATCTTTTTCCATGTACTCATCCCCTTTTTGAGCATGATAGTAGGCCTTACTTATAGTAAGCAAGCGTCGTAATTCTGCTAGAGGATCTTCATGATCAGCAATATTAATATCAACAATCCTATCTTTCCATGGATCACCTGTTGGGGTGCCGCTCACTACCAATAAAGCTGCAGATTGTTTTCCGCGCAGGTCTCCGCCTTCTTGTTCTGCTGCTTCTAAAGCTGCTAACATTCGTTCGGCAAGGTCTCCCTTGGTGTTTTCAAATGCGTTGGACATTGCGCTTGGCACTGTGGGTTTTTCCATAATATTTGCTTGAACAGAATAATGTTTTCCAATCTTATGCCCAGCATAACGAATACAGCGAGCCCCTGTATGGGCGCCCACATTTCCTTTCGCATCTACCATGCCTATCTGACGAACGTTTTCACCGCTATCCTTTGCTAATAAAGATTTTAAAACCTCATCTGCAGGTATTCCTTTTTCCATAAGAGCAAGGCCCTTCGGCCCATACGATGGTTCAGCAATTGACTGCGTTGCAATTGCCCCTACTCCTGCCTTTGCCCAAGGAACTACAGTGCCAACGGAAAACCAATGGCTTTGTACGGCTACGCCCAACTCGCCCGTTGTTTCATCGTACGCTACGATAGAATAAGTAGCTATTGGCCTTGTTGGTTTATCAGCAAAAAGATAGGATGATACAACAAGAAAGGTTAAAAATTTTAAGAGCATGTTATCTAATATCCGGTGTATGCGGCTCCGGTAATAGTAGAGGAAAAACTATTCCCAGATCCATCATCGCCTGTGTTGTCAAAACTCCAGTATGCCACCAAATTCGTTGACATATTTGTCGCAATATCAAATGCTTTCCCTTGAATATAAAGAGTTTGAATTTGAGCCAAGCTTAAAACAGATTTCCAAATAGCAACTTCATCCAGACCCCCTGCATAATTTTCCGATTTTGTATTCCCTGCATCAATATCTGTACCTAAAAACCATGATTCTCCATCTGCCGCAGATTTGAACCAGCTATTGTCTGGGTTATCTGTCCCTAATAACGCGCCATTTAAATACATAGTTCCGACTCCCAAATTTGGGTTTGCCGCTGATCGTGTATAAACCACATGATGCCAACTATCAGCGCTAAGGGCTGTTGCAAAATCTTTCTCGTTTGGGTTTGGGTGCCAAATCCGTAAGAATCCACTTGCTTTTAATAATCCAATGATAATGGCGCGATCGTTGTTGCAGTCACCTGCATCTGTGCAATTGTTTGCTGCAATGATAACTCCAAAATCTTCATTCATATTACTGTAATCAGGTTTTATCCAAAAAGAAATGGAAAAATCTGCTTGGGATCCACCATCTACATATGTTATTGCATCTGTATCATCATCTACTACCATTTCCATTTTGCCATTAATGTTGCCAATATCTACATAGTCACCTGCTCCTCCATCGAAGAAAAGCGCATATTCTGAAGAAGTCCCCAATGTATATTTTATGTTTCTTACTCCATCACCAACAGATCCTGTGCTTGTTATTATATTTGTTCTATTGGCTCCGTTAAATTTATCAGCACTTGTTTCACCAAGAACTGAAATTAATCCATTGCTTAAAGAGTATGTGTTTGTTCCCGCAGCTATGCTCGCAAAACGATTAGTTGCTGCAATTTCAATACCAGAAT
>Ga0208764_10001022_pt1 | contig 18176 bp, 19 predicted proteins | sample ETNtaG_18_FD_185762 | JGI IMG/M metagenome (GOLD analysis project Ga0208764, IMG submission 185762) | Marine microbial and viral communities from oxygen minimum zone, Eastern Pacific Ocean - ETNP201302SV91 (SPAdes) (version 2) | ecosystem: Environmental > Aquatic > Marine > Oceanic ... | reverse complement strand
CAAAGTTTTTAGGATCTGATGGATCAGCATATCTAACTTCTATTCCAAGTTTTTTTAATGTATGAGTAAACAAATTTACAGTACCACCATAAAGGTCAGTTGAGCTTATGAAATTATCCCCGGCTTGACAACAATTTGTAATTGCAAATGTTGAGGCTGCTTGTCCAGATCCAACAGTTACACAAGCAAGTCCACCTTCTAAAGCGGCCACTCTTTTTTCAAGTACATCGTTAGTAGGGTTCATTATTCGTGTGTAAATATTACCAAATTCTTTTAGAGCAAATAAATTTGCGGCAGTTTCAGTATTTTTGAATTGGTATGATGTTGTGCGGTATATTGGGACTGCAACTGCAGTAGTCGCTGGATCACTTCTATATTCTCCACCGTGGAGAGCTATTGTTTCCGGATTTTTTATATCTTTTGTCATTTTTCCCTCTGTTTTTTAATAAAGATATATTTTCACTCTAAAAGGCTTTATTGTAAAGACTTTTATATTGGTAATGATTTGACTTTAAGGGAAAATCTCAGTAATTATGCGCACATTAAGATGACTAATTTTATTAAAAAAAGCGAAATCAAAAATAATTGGCTTTTAATAGATGCAACTAATGCTGTAGTTGGTAGATTAGCTGCTTATATATCTAAGGTCTTAAGAGGTAAAAATAAAACTCAATATACTCCTCATATGGACAACGGTGATTTTGTAATTGTAACCAATATAGAAAAAATAAAGTTTTCAGGTAAAAAATTTACTGACAAAAAATACTACAGACATACAGGATATCCAGGAGGTATAAAATCTACTACTCCAATATTTCTATCAAAAAAGAAACCTGAAGAAATATTAAAATTAGCTGTGAAAAGAATGTTGCCTGGTGGCCCATTGGCTAAAAAGCAACTTTCTAAATTAAAAATTTATAAAGGAGTAATACACCCTCATGAATCACAGAATCCTAAAGTAATAGATTTTTCAAAAATTAATTCAAAAAATTTTATTAGACTAAATTAACATGCAAACAGAACCTGTAATTGCTGAAAAGAAAAAAATTCCTAAATTAGATTTTAAAGATTCTAAATACGCTACTGGTAGAAGAAAGAGATCAATAGCAAGAGTTTGGGTAAAAAAGGGAACTGGGCAAATTTATGTTAATGGAAAAAAGATTAATGAATATTTTACTAAACAGAACTTGCAATTAGCAATATTTAGACCTTTTGAAATTACAAAAAGAAAGAATGAATTTGATGTAAGATGTACTGTAAAAGGTGGTGGCTTTACAGGGCAAGCTGGCGCAATAATCTTAGGTATTTCAAGAGCTTTAGTTAGTTTTGAGCCTACACTTAAACCTACCTTAAAAACTGAAAAGCTTACAACAAGAGATTCTAGATCTGTTGAGAGAAAGAAATACGGTCACCGTAAAGCAAGAAGAAGTTATCAGTTTTCAAAAAGATAATATTATTTCTTCAATACAATATCTCTTAGTTAAAATTACTGATATAAATTAAAAATGAAAGATTCTATAAATATAGCTATTGCCGGTGCTACAGGATACGTTGGTTTAGAATTAATTAAATTGCTAGAAAATCACCCTAAAAGTAAAATTATTTTTTTATTATCAAGAAAGTCTGTTGGAAAGACTATTAATCATTTTGATAAAAGAATAAAATCTAAAAAATTACCAAAGCTTACAAATATTAAAAAATTAGATTGGGAAAAAATTGATGTAATTTTTACAGCTTTACCAAACGGTGAAGCTCGAAAAATGGTCAACAAATTACCAAAAGAAGTAAAACTAATTGATTTATCAGCTGACTTTAGAATTAAAAATAATAAGATTTATGAAGATTGGTATGGAATTAAAAATAAATCAAATAAAGAAAGAAATTCTATTTATGCAGTTTCAGAATTCTCAAAAAATGAACTTCCGAAGTTTAATATTATTTCTTGCCCTGGATGTTATCCAACATCAATACAAATACCATTAATACCTTTAATAAAAAAAAAATTAATTAAATTAGATAATATTATAGTTGATGCAAAATCTGGTTATTCAGGTGGAGGAAAAGATGTTTTTAAAAAGTTTCCAGGTAAAGATATATTAAATTCTGTCTCAGCCTATGGCGTTGGACGACACAGACATATGCCAGAAATTGATCAAGAACTTTCATTTGCTGCTAAAAAAAATGTTAAGATATCTTTTACACCACATTTAATACCAATGTTTAGAGGTATTCTATCGACTATTTATTTGGAGACTAAAAAAAATATTTCTGCAAGAAAAATACATTCTTGCTTAAAAAAATTTCATAAAAAGAATTTTTTTGTTAAAGTAGAAAAATTTAATACTCATATTGGAACTGATGAGGTAATTAATACAAACGTTTGCAAGATATCTGTTTGCAAAGATAGAAAAACTAATAAAATAATAATTATATCAGCAATAGATAATTTAATAAAAGGTGCGGCTGGTCAAGCTATACAAAATATGAATCTTGCGCTTAGGTTCAAAGAAAATTTAGGTCTTAAATGAGGAATTTATTATTTATCTTTATATTTTTTGCTTTTTCATCATGTTCTAATCCCAAAGGTGTTTATTGGTGTGGTGATCACGCCTGTATAAACAAAAAGGAAAGAATGCTGTATTTCAAAAACAATTTAATAGTTGAAAAGAGAGATATAAAAAAGGAAAATAAACTGACAAAATCTGAAATAGATATTATTGAAAAAAAAATTAAAGATGAGGAAAAATCTAAAAACCTAAATGATAAAAAAGCAAAAAAGATTTCTAAAAAAAAAGAAAAAGCTTTAATCAAAGAAGAAAAAAGAAGATTAAAAGAGGCTAAGCTTTATGAAAAAAGGAGATTAAAAGAAGAGAAAAAAAGATTGAAAAATATTGAAAAGGAAAAAAAGAAGAGAATTAAAAAAAAAAAGAAAAAATGTAAGAAAAATGAAAAAAATTGTAATGTAAAAAAATTTAGTGTTTTAAAAGATAATAATAATTTTAATAAAATTAAAGATAGTATAACTAATAAAAATGCTGGAAAAAAATATCCTGATATAAATGATGTTAAAAGGTAATTTAAATGAGTAAAGATATATATATAGGAATTTTAGGTTTTGGAAATATTGGAAGCTACTTCTATAAAACTGTAAAAAAAAACCTAAAAAAAATATATTTAAAAACAGGCAAGAGGCCTATAATTAGATATATTTCTGTAAAGAGCCCAAATAAAAAACGTAAAATTAAAATACCAAGATCTCAACTAATTAAAGATCCTATGCGTTTAGTTCATGATAAAAAAATAAATATAATAGTTGAAGTTTGCGGTGGCTCTGATGGAATTGCTAAAAAAATAATTTTCGCAGGATTAAAAAACAAGAAAAACGTAATTACTGCTAATAAAGCTTTAATAGCAAAACATGGTAATAAACTTGCTGAGCTTGCAGAAAAAAATAATGTTAATTTTGAGTATGAAGCAGCTGTTGCTGGAGGAATTCCAATAATAAAATCAATAAAAGAAGGTTTGATAGCTAATAAAATTATAAAAGTTTATGGCATTTTAAATGGAACTACGAATTATATTTTATCTAATATGGAAAAATATGGAAAAAATTTTTCTCAAGTTCTATTAATTGCAAAAAAAAAGGGTTATGCAGAAAGCGACCCCAAATCTGATTTGAACGGAACTGACTCTGCTTCAAAAATTAAAATTCTTTCATCCATAGCATTTAATATAAAAATTTCTAAAAATAAAATTTTACAGGAAGGTATAGAAAAAGTTAACCATGTAGATTTGGTTCATGCTAAAAATTTAGGCTATAAAATTAAGCTATTAGCTATTTCAGAAATTATTAATAACAAATTGCTTGAACGTGTTCATCCTTGTTTAGTCTTAAAAAATTCCTATATAGCAAATATTAATGGAATACTTAATGCTGTTGTTGTAGATGGATTTCCTGTCGGTAAAGCAGTATTGCAAGGGGAAGGGGCTGGTCCTGGGCCAACTACTTCATCATTAATATCTGATTTGTGCTCTATTATTAAGGGTGATGTAAAATTTCCCTTTGGATCTTCTTATTTAAGAAGAAAAAATATAAAAAGATTTGATTTTTATAAACGTTCTTGCTCATCATATTTAAGAATTGAATTAAAAGATTTACCTGGTGTATTATCATCAATCACAAAAATATTTTCAAAAAATAAAATATCGATTAAAAATTTGATACAGGTTCCTGATAAAGAAAATAATAAAGCCTCTATTATTATTATTACACATAAAAATCTTGAAAAGAGATATAAAAACCTTCTTAAAAATTTATCTAAGAATAAATATGTTTTAAAAAAACCAATTTTTATAAGAGTTGAAAATTTATAAATGAAAATTGATAAAAATTTTCTTAATAATTTTGTTAAAGTAACAGAAATGGCAGCTTACGGCGCATCTCTTTTCAAGGGAAAAAATGACAAGGTTGCTGCAGATCAAGCTGCTGTAGATTATATGCGCAAACATCTAAGCTATATAAATATGAAAGGTAATGTAGTAATAGGAGAAGGTGAGTTAGATGAAGCTCCTATGCTTTATGTAAATGAGAAAGTTGGCAATCAAAATGGGCCAGAATTTGATATAGCTGTAGATCCATTAGAAGGAACCAACTTTACTGCTAAAAATTTACCAAATGCTCTTTCTGTAATGGCTATATCAACAAAAAATAATATTTTAAAAGCACCAGATATTTATATGGAAAAAATTGCAATTGGACCTAATCTTCCTCAAAAAATAATTGACTTAGATTATCCGATAGAAAAGAATATAAACATTTTGGCTAGTGCAAAAAAAAAGAAAGTTGAAGATCTAACTGCCTGCATTTTAAAAAGACCAAGACATGACTTTATAGTAAAATCATTAAATAACATGGGAGTAAAAATAAAATTTATTGACGATGGTGATGTATCTGGAGTTATTTCTGTTGCAGACAATGAATCAAATATTGATATTTTTATAGGTACTGGTGGTGCGCCCGAAGGAGTTTTGGCTGCAGCTGCTTTAAGTTGCTTAGGCTGTCAAATGCAAACAAGACTTAAATTCGAAGATAAAAATCAAAAGGTAAAGGCGAAAAAATTAGGTATTAAAAATTTAGATAAAAAATATAATATTGAGGATATGATTAAGAGTGATGTCATTTTTACTGCAACTGGTGTTACAGATGGTGAATTGGTTAGTGGAGTTAAAGATTTAGGTGATTTTTTTCAAACAGAAACCTATGCTTTGCATAAAAGCACTAATACTAAAAAAAAAATTGTAAGTAAAATAAAAAAAGATGAATTATAATTCAGTTAGTGGAAAAAACTGGGTTTTTAAAAAATACAACTCTTTAGATGTAGAAAGATATACTCAAAAGTATTCATTAAGTGAAGTTGTTGCAAAATTACTTTCCATTAGAAAAAAAAATATTGAAAATGTTGATCTTTTTTTAAATCCTACTATTAAAAATCTTCTTCCAAATCCCAATATCCTCAAAGATATGAATAAAGCTACAGATAGAACTTTTGAATGTATCAAAAATCGTGAAATACTTGGTATTTTTGGTGATTATGATGTCGATGGAGCTACTTCTACAGCTTTATTAAAACTGTATTTCAAATCTATAAAACAAAAAGTTTCTACATATATACCTGATAGAAAAAAAGAAGGTTATGGGCCGTCAAAAGAAGGTTTTGAAAACTTAATTAATCATGGTTGTAAAATAATTTTTACGGTTGATTGTGGCACTCTATCTTTTGAACCAATTAAAATTGCACAAAATAAAGATGTAGATGTAATTGTTCTAGATCATCATCAATCAGATGTGAAAATTCCTAACGCATGTGCTGTTGTAAATCCTAATAGATACGATGATACTTCCAACTTAAATTATCTTTGTGCTGCGGGAGTTTGTTTTATGTTTTTAATAAGTTTGAATAAAAAGTTAAGAGATAACAACTGGTTTAATAAAAACAATATTATAGAGCCAAATATTTTAAGCTTTCTTGACTTGGTCTCTCTGGGAACTGTTTGTGATGTTGTTCCATTAGTAGGCTTAAATAGAGCTATAGTCAAACAAGGTCTTAAAATAATTAAGAAAAGATCAAATTTAGGTTTAAAAACTTTATATGATCTTTGTAAAATTGAATCTAACCCAACAACATATGATTTGGGTTATATTTTAGGTCCTAGAATAAATGCGGGTGGAAGGGTTGGTAAATCATCTCATGGAGCAGATCTATTATCGTCTACAGACGCTCAAAAGGCTTACAAACTGGCTTTAGATTTAGATAAATCAAATAGAGAAAGAAAATCTATTGAATTATTATTAACACAAAAGATTGATTTAGGTATAGAGAATGTTTTAAAAGATCCTGTTATTATATTAACAGGATCAGATTGGCACGAAGGAATAATTGGAATAGTTGCTTCAAGAATAAAGGAAAAATATAACAAACCAACTTTTATAATATCTCAAAATGAAAATCTAGGAAAAGGATCTGCAAGATCAATTGTAGGTTTTGATATTGGTTCAGCGATTATAAAAGCTGTACAATCAAATATTTTGATAAAGGGTGGAGGTCATAAAATGGCTGGTGGATTTTCTCTAAAAAAAGATAAAATAATAAAGTTCAAGGAATTTATTATAAATGAATTTAAGAAAACATCATTAAAAGATTCGAATAAACAAAATCTATATCTAGATACTATAATTACACCAACTTCTTTAAATGAAAAATTTTTTGACCAAATTAATTGTTTGTCTCCTTTTGGATCTGGAAATAATGAACCGAAATTTGTTATAGAGAATTTAAAAGTAATATCTTCTGCAATTGTTGGTGATAACCATATAAAAACAATTTTAATTGGTCCAGATGGAACAGTAATTAAAACAATTGCCTTTAACGCTGCGAACACAAACTTAGAATCTTATCTTAGTAAAAATAATAGAAATAAATTTGATATAGCTGGTAAAATGAAACTAAATGATTGGAAAGGGGAGAAAAAAATTGAGTTTGAAATTGAGGATATTTCAATTAATTAGTTAAATTTTATATTCATTAAACTTTACATTTAAATTATTTTTATAATTTTCCCATCCATTTATAGAAGATTTATATAATTTTTTCCTAACTTGAGTGTCACTTGAAGTTTTAACTAATCTCTTATTTTTGTAAAAATTAACACAGGAATCATCCCAGGTTAAATCACATTTTTTCAAAAGAATTTTAATCTCCTCATCTGGATTATTTATTAATTTTTCATATTTAATGTCATAAACAAAATCTTGTAAATGTAATTTCCAGTGACTCATCATATCCCTATAAAGATTGTAGTATTGGCATATTTCATCTATATCAAATGCAAAGTTCATTTTATTACTTGTAAAAAAATTTTTATAAATTGACAAACAATTATCTCTAGGATTCCTATTGCAGTGTATAACTTTAGAATTAGGGAATAATATTTTAATTAAACCTACCCATTTAAAGTTTACAGGAAGTTTGTCTGTGACTCTCTTCGCGTCATTAGATATCTTTTTTAAATTCAATAGATACTCGTTTGCTATATTACTAAGTGTTTTTATACTTGTTTTTGATATATCACTTATACTAATTAAATTTTTGGATATTGCGTCAGGTAAAAAATTTAACTCATCTCCTCCAAAAACATTTTCATGGGAGGAGAGTATTTGTTCAACTAATGTCGTACCTGATCTCGGCATACCGATTATGAAAATTGGAGTTACGTCATTTGTTAGTCCTGGCTTAAATTTTAAAATTATATCTTTGGAGAATTTTTCTTTTATTATTTTAAATTCATTTTTGATGTCTTTAATTGAAAAACTGATACTACCTCTATGAATTTTATTACCTTTTTTATAGAAAGAAAAAGCATTATCAAATTCTTTCATATCTTCGCTAGCTTTTCCTAAAGCAAAAAGCAACTCACTATTCAAATTTTTTTTTAACTCCATTTCTTTATAAATTTTTTGCATTAATATAAAGTGTTCATCATTTTTTTTGTACGTATTAATCTGACTCAAATTTCTGTGGGCTGAAAAAAAGGACGGTTTTAAATTAATTACTTTATTTAAATGATTTTTTGATTTATTAAAATCTCCAATACTTTTATAAGTAATAGCCAAATTAAAATGTGATGGAAAGAAATTAGGATTAATATTTAAAGCTTTAGTGTAGGATTCAACTGCTTCCTTTGGCTTATTCATATCTTGATAAAGATTCCCTAAATTATTTCTTGATTCTGGATTATTTTTTTCTAAAAGAATTGACTTTTTAAAACATATCTCAGCTTCATCGAAATTTTTATTATATCTATGAAGGTTTCCTAAATTATTATATAGTGGTGAGAATTGTGAGTTTATTTCAATTCCTTTTTTATATATTAAAAGAGCTTCATCATACTTTTTTTCATCAAAAAGTATAAGACCAAGCGTATTATATAAAAAAGCATTTTTTGGATATTCTGCAATAAGAGCATTATTAAGCTTTTTGGCTTCAAATAAATTTCTTGTTTTCAGTAAATTAAAAAGCAATTCAATTTTTTTATCTATATTTTTCATTAATTACATTATTAACTATTTAATACTTGTTATTAAGATTCTTTGCGATAAAAATACCTCATTGAAACAATATTAAATATATAATAAATACAAGATTAATTTAATAGGTCCCATCGTCTAACGGTTAGGACAGATGGTTTTCAATCATCTAATCGGGGTTCGATTCCCCGTGGGACCGCCAGATTTTAATATGAGACTACTGAGAGTAGGGCAGCAATATAACGAAATTCCTGCGGTAATAGATTCTAATGGAGTTATAAGAGATTTATCTTCAGTTATTAAAGATTTAAACCCTGATACAATCAATTTTAACTTAATAGATAAAATCAAAAATTGTAAAACGAAAGATCTTCCTAAAATCACAAGTAATATTAGAATTGGTTCTTGTGTGTCTAATCCACAAAAATTTATTGGAATTGGTTTAAATTATAAAGCTCATGCCAAAGAAACTAACGCTAACGCCCCGAAAGAACCTATAGTTTTTTTTAAAGCAAATAGTTCTATTAATGGACCAAATGACAATGTTTGCTTACCAAAAGATTCGTTAAAATCTGATTGGGAAGTTGAGCTAGGTGTAATAATTGGCAAAAAAGGAAAAAATATATCTATAGATAAATCTTCAGATCATATTTTTGGTTATTGTATAGTAAATGACATTAGTGAAAGAGAATATCAACTGGAGAAATCAAACGGACAATGGGACAAAGGAAAGGCATTTGATACTTTCGGCCCCGTAGGTCCATTTATAGTAACTAAAGACGAAATTGAGGATGTTCAAAACTTGACTTTAGAATTGAAACTAAATGGAAAAGTAATGCAAAGTGGCAACACTAGGAATATGATTTTTTCCGTTAAACATATTGTTTCATATTTAAGTTTTTTTATGACTTTAAATCCTGGTGATATAATTACAACAGGAACTCCTCCTGGATGCGGAATAGGGAGAAAACCTCAAGTATTTTTAAAACGTGGAGACGAGATGACACTAAAAATAGATAATTTAGGTATGCAAAAACAAAAAGTTCTATAAGAAAAATATATCGATGAATTATTTTGTTTATATACTTAAAAACAAAAAGAAAACTAAACTTACGACATATGTTGGATATACAAATAATTTAAAAAAGAGGTTAAATTTGCACAATAGTGGGAAAGGAGCAAAATTTACTAGAGGAAGATCATGGAAGGTTGTATACAGTGAGAAATTCTCAACAAAAAAAGAAGCAATGTCTAGAGAATATTATATAAAGAAGGATAAAAAATTTAGAAATTATATCAAAAGTCTTTAATATGAAAAAAAAACAAATCGCAATACTTCTACCTTATAAAGATCATTACACAAATATAAAAGCTGGATCAGCCTCAATTTGGGTAAAAGATTTCAACAAAAAAAGTATTTATAAGAGTAATATTTCAGTTTTTGGCAACACAGATAATTTAAAAGATATTATTGATAAACAAATATATATTAATTTGTCAGTATCAAGTTTAAAAATTGGTAGTAAAAATATATCTTACGTTGAAGAATTTATTAAATACATTGAAACATACAATTATAAATTAATTGAAATACATAATAGACCATCTTATGTTCATCATTTTTTAAAAAGAAAAGTTGATTCAAAATTTATTTTAATATTTCACAACAATCCTCTTACATTAGGAGGGTCAACAACAATAGAAGAAAGAAAAATTTTATTAGAACGTTGCGCAAGGTTAATTTTTGTAAGTAACTGGGTAAAAGAAAAATTTTTTGAAGGTTTTGACAAAAAAAATAATCCTAAATGTGACGTTATTTACCCAAGTATACTTCCTTTAAAAACTTTTCCAAAAAAGAAAAAGATAATTTCTTTTGTAGGTAAATTAAATAGATCCAAAGGCTTTAATATATACGGAAATGCAATTATAAAAATATTAAATAAATATAAGAATTGGAAATCAATAGTAGTTGGTGATGAGCCAAGAGAAAAATATAATTTCAAACACAAAAATTTGGATTATAAAGGATGGATCAGCCATAAAAAAACTTTGGATTTATACAACGATACAAGTATATCTGTTGTTCCATCTGTTTGGGAGGAGCCTTTTGGAAGAACAGCAGTTGAATCGGCTTCTAGAGGCTGCGCCACTATTGTTTCTAAGAGAGGTGGATTAATAGAAACAATTCCAAATACAATTTTTTTAACAAAATTAAACGACACAGAACTTTTTAATAAAATAGAAGAATTAATTAAAAATACTAAATTTAGATTAAGATTACAAAAAAACTCTTACAAAAATGTTTTGCATAATTTAAATGTTAACACTAAAAAAATTGATTCTTATAGATCTCAACTGCTGGTTAGCAACAAAGTGTTTGTTGGTAAGAACAAAAAACTTAAGATATTGCATATTTCAAACTTTGGTAATTGGTTATTTAATAGACTTTATTTTATTTCTATAGCAAAAAAATTATCTAATGGGTTTATTAGGTCTGGACATGATGTGTTAGATTTAAGTGATAGAGATGTAGTAAGATATAATAGAGTTTTTCCTAATGTAAACGCATACAATTATCTTAATAAACAAATTTTAGAAACCACAAAAAACTATAATCCTGATTTTATTCTACTAGGACATTCAAATAATATTTATGATGAAACATTTGAAGAAATAAAATCAAATAATAAAAATATAGTTATTTCACAATGGTTTGAAGATCACCTTGCTGATACCGGACCTGATTATCTGTCTAATCGAAGAAAAATATTTAAATATAGAAATTACATGAAAAGTAATTTTATTACTACACATCCGTCAGCTCTTAGGTTTTTAAAAAAAGAAAACAATTTCTTTTATCTTCCCATACCTGTGGATGAGAATATAGAAAGGTTAAATATATATAAAAACAAATATTGTATGAATGATTTATTTTTTTCAATGAGTCATGGCGTTAACAGAGGTACCTTAAAGAAAAATAAAAAAGAAGAAAGAACAGTCTTTATCGACAAGCTAATAGAAAAAAGTCCCAATATAATTTTTGATATATACGGATATAAAAAAAGAGAGCCGATTTGGTCTGAAGACTTTTATCATTCCATTAATATGTCAAAAATGGGCTTGAATCTAAGTCGAGGAAAACCAATTAAGTATGCTACGAGCAACAGAATAGCTTCTCTTGTTGGTAATGGACTCTTAACATTTATTGATAAAAAAACTCAGCTAAATCACTTTTTAAATAATGACGAAGTAGTTTTTTATGAAAACGTCGATGACTTGTCGAATAAATTAAATTATTTTAAGAATAATGACTATTTAAGAAAAAAATACGCAAAAAAAGGTAAAGAAAAATATTTTAGATATTTTAATTCTACAATTGTAAGCGATTATATTATTTCTAAATCTTTTGATATAGATATAAAGAAGAAATTAAAATGGATGTGATGCTTTGAGTAAATTTAATAAATTAAAATCTGGAATTAAAAATGTTAAGTTTGGGAAACTCTGTAAAGTAGTAGAGCCTGTAAATCTTTATGGGTGTAAACTTGGAATTTCAGTTTTTGTGGGACCATTTGTTGAAATCCAAAAAAATGTAATTATTGGAAACTATAGTAGAATACAAAGCCATTCTTTTATTTGTGAACAGGTGGCTATTGGTTCAAATTGTTTTATTTCACACGGAGTGATGTTTATTAATGATCTGGCCAGGAAGGGGAGTGTAAACAGAATACCAAAATATTTTAAAAAAACGTATGTTGGTAATAATGTAGTAATTGGTTCAAACTCTACCATTCTACCCGTGAAAATTAATAGTGATATAGTTATTGGTGCTGGATCTGTTGTAACTAAAAACTTAAAAACAAAAGGAATTTACGCAGGAAATCCTGCTAAATTAATTAGAAAATTATAAAATGTATAGAGTTTGTTTGGTGGGATATGGTTACTGGGGAAGTAAGCTTGCAAGGAATTTTAAAAATTCAGATTTTTTTGACCTTTGTGCGATAAGTGATAATAAAAAAATAAATCTTTCTTTAGCAAAAAAAAAGTTTCCTTTGATTGAGACTGATGAGGACTACAAAGAATCCATCAAAAATAACTTGATTAATTTAGTTGTAGTTTCGACGCCAACAAAAACTCATTATAATATTGCAAAATTTGCATTAGAAAATTTTAAACATGTCCTGATTGAAAAACCAATGTGTTTATCTTTTAAAGAAGTAATTGCTTTAAATAAAATTGCAAAAAAAAATAAAAGAATGATCTTTGTTGATTATCCTTTTTTGTTTGCTGGTACAATAAATTTTATTAAAAATCTAATTGATAAAAAGAAATATGGAAAAATTTTAGAAATAGAATCTTTCAGGGAACAAGCTCCAGTAAGAAATGACTCAAATGTAATCTGGGATTTGGGTATTCATGATATTTCAATTCTTACATATTTATTAAAACAGCAACCTTATAAAATTAAAACAATAATTAAAAAGAATTTTAGTAATAGACTTTGTGATACAGCTTATATAAATCTTAAATATAAAAAGGATATAAATGTATTAATAAAAAATTCATGGGTATCGCCAACAAAGATTCGAATTCTCAAAATAAAATTTGAAAAAGCTATATTATATTGTGATGAAAATGAATCTATTTATAAAATCAAAATTTACAAAAACAAATCTAAAAAAAACTGGAAAGATTATAAATTGGAAGTGCCAGATCTAGATCTTGGAGAGCCTTTGTCTAAGATGACAAAATATATTTTTCATTCAATCAAAACTAATACTAACGAACTTTTTAAAAGCAAGCTAAATGAAAAAATTACTTTGCTAGTTGAAAAAATTAACAAGAATTAATGGTTAAAATTATAAAATTTACTGAAGTAAATCCTATTGAAAAATTTGAAGTAAACCAAATTAAAAAGGATATATCAAAAACTATAGATAGAGGTGACTTCATATTAGGAAATTCAGTAAAAAGTTTTGAAAAAGATTTTTCAAATATTTCTAAAATAAAATATGCAGTAGGGTGTGGATCTGGAACAGATGCTTTACTTTTAGCTCTAATGTCACTTAATCTTAAAAGTGATGATGAGATCATAGTTCCCGCTATGACATATATTTCTACAGGTCTTTCTGTGGTTCTTAATAATAATAAATTAGTACTTGCAGACATAGATAAAGATACTGGATTGATATCTATGCAGCAAATTAAGAAAAAAATTACAAAAAAAACTAAAGTAATAATTCCAGTAAATCTTTATGGACAAAGAGTTGATTTAAAAAAAATGAGAAAAATTATTGGTAAAAGAATTTTTATAATAGAAGATAGCGCTCAATCAATTCTTGCATTTAAAGATAATGATAAAAAATTATTTCCAAGCAATCTTTCAGATATATCTTGCTACAGCTTTTATCCTGCTAAAAACCTAGGAGCTTATGGAGACGGGGGGTTAGTTGCTACTAACAACTCTATGCTATACAAAAAATTACTAGCTCTCAGGAATCTAGGATCAATTAAAAAAAATGATCATTTTTTAATAGGAATGAATAGTCGTCTAGATACCATACAATCTGTAGTATTAAGAAGAAAACTCAAAACTCTCTTAAAAATGAATGCGAAAAGAAGAAAAATTGGGTTAATCTACGATAGACTTTTAAAACCAATTAAGGAAATTAAACTTACAAAAACTAATAAGGGCTCATCAAGACACTTATATGTAATAAGAACAAAGCATAGAAACAAATTAACAAGTTTTTTACAAAAGAAGGGTATTTCTTCACAAATGCATTACCCTTATAGCCTAAATAAATTAATAGCTCTTAAAGGTAAATTTAAAAAAACAAAATTAAAGAATTCAGAGTTGTGGGCCAAACAATGTCTTAGCTTACCTATTCACCCTAAATTAAAAACTACCGAGTTATTGTATATTGTAAATCAAATAAAAAGATATTTTAATTATATATAAATTTACAGAGGCCGCTTGTTAAAAAAAATTATAATTTTCAAAACAGATAGAGTGGGTGATTTAATATACTTATCACCATGCTTAAAAAATATAAAAGAAAATATTAAAGATTCTTCTATAACACTTGTTTGTTCAAAATATAACCACCAAATAGCAAAAAATTATAAATTTATTGATAAATTTATTATTATTGATGAGTTTTTTTTCTTTATTATTTTACTAAAAAACTTTAAAGACTTTTTCTTAACAAAATATACATATTTGTTTCAATATGATGGAAAGAATAGATCTTATTTCATTTCCTATTTTGTGAGAGCTATTAACAAGTCCACAATATGCTTTGTTAAATGGAAAAAAATTTTCAATTTTACTTATCGCGTCTTTAGGCCGAAAAAATTTTTTTTAAATTTATTTTTTAATAATTTCTTATATTGTGATGAACGATATTCTGCTGATAGAGGAAAAATACATTATCAAACTCTATACTTTAATCTTTTGGAAAAATTAAATTTTCGTATTTATAGTAAAAAAAATATTTTTCTTTTAGATGATTCTTTTAGTGATGTCTATAATTCATTTTTTAAAAAAATTATTAATGATAAATATATCTTGTTTCATTTTGATGAAAAATGGGATAGATGTACCACTGTCGATTTTGAAAATTCTCTAAATTTAATAAATAAATTGTCCAAAAAAATTAAAGTTATTATTTCTACTGGTTTAAAGGACTTCAAGTATTTAAAATATTTAAAAGATAAATTTCCTGCTTATTATTATAAAGATAATAATTTTCTTCCTACAAGTATAAAGAATAAAGATCCCATTTTTATTGTTAATAATGTTCCTTTAAATCTTTTAGCTTACTTTATAAAAAATTCTGAAAAAAATATTAGTTATCACTCAGGTCCAATTGTTCATATTTCTCCATCTTTTGATAAAGAAATAATTGATATTATTCCTGAAATTAAAAATAATGAACTAGATAGATGGATACCGATTGTTTCAAAATATAGTAGAATAAATTTCGAAGAATTGAATGATGATTTTTTGGACAAGTTTAAAATTTAATTTTATTTAAAGCGTTATTTTTAAATAAATTTGCTTCATGAATATATCTTCTCACCATTTGTGTTGTTTTGTGTCCAGTCATAGCCATTATATTTCTTTCCTCAGCTCCTAGTTCAGCAGCAGAAGTAGCAAACCCTGATCTTAAACTGTGTCCCGAATATTTATTTGAATCTAAACCTGCTAGATTTGTATATTTCTTTATTGTCAAAGCAACAGTCCTATCAGATAAGTCAAAAATTTTACCAAATTTAATTTCTGATTTCTCAATCCATTTTTTTAACGAAACAACTGGACAATAATCACTGTTATTAAAGTAGGGGATGCCCTTGGTCATTCCCTCTCCGGATTGGTCTGTTTTTGATCTTTTTACAAATATTTTTACACCCTCAGGAACAAAATCTAAATCATCATAATCTATTGATACAAGTTCAGATCTACGAAATCCTCCAGCAAATCCTATTAGAATTAGTGCTTTATTTTTAATTCTATTAGTTTCATTTTTATCTTTATCAATTGCATTAATGATTAGCTTTAACTCACTTATTAATATTGGTTTTTTTGCTTTTTGATGACTTCCCAATATTCGTTTTATGCCCATCAAATTTTCTGTAATCATTGGATGCTTTATATCAATATAGTGTCCTGAAATTTTATGAATGACGCTTATAGATGCTAATCTTCTTTTTAGTGTGCTGAACTTAGATGATTTACATAAATGAGTAAGATAAAGAGTTATAATTTTTGGCTCAGATGGCATAGGTTTAAAACCATTCTTAATACAAAAAGCGGCAAAATCTTTATAGTCTGCCTTATAAGCACGAAGAGTATTTAAAGCTTTTGAACTTTTAAGATTCTTTAAAGTCTCTAATTCTAAGGTTTTTACATCTGTTACTAAATTGCTCATATTTTACCGATAACCATTAATTATCGGAAGTAATATAACATATAATTTTTTAAGTCAAGCTATATGTTAACTTTATGAAAAAGAATATTTTATTGTTTATATTTTTAATTTATCAGTCTTATGGATTAGCAAACGAAATAAGAGTTGTTGATGGTGATACAATTGTCTTAAATGAAGAAAAAATAAGATTTTTTGGTATTGACGCCCCTGAAATTGATCAAGAATGCATAAAAAACGGAAAAATAATCAAGTGTGGTTTACTTTCAAAGAAAGCTTTAGAAGATAAAATAGGCAATAATACGCCTTTATGTATTAAAAAAGGTACTGATAGGTATAAGAGAACTGTTGCTGAGTGTTTTATTGATAATGTTAGCTTATCAAAATTTCTTGTCGCTAATGGTTATGCTTTTGTTTATAAAAAATATTCCAAACAATATATTTACCATGAAAAAAGGGCAAAAATTCTAAAATTAGGCTTATGGGGTATGAATTTTGAATACCCTTGGAAATTTAGAAAAAATAAGAAAAAATGATAATAAAAGGAACCAAATTTCAGGTAAAAGTATGGAAATATCTTAAATCTATACCTAAAGGCAAGGTAAAGACCTATAAACAGGTCGCTATAGGTATAAATAGGCCTAAATCAGCACGTGCTGTAGCTAATGCTTGCGCTAAAAACCCCTACGCTCCCAATATACCATGTCATAGAGTGGTTAGGTCTGATGGTTCTTTGGGTGGATATTCAGGAAAAGATGGTATTAAAACTAAAATTAAGCTTCTTAAGGCTGAAAAAAGTGTTTTTTTTAATGATCGCAATGTTTAAAAATCGAAAAAAAATAATATTAGATAGAGGACCAAGTTGGCCTGATTATCAAGAGGCAGAACCTTTTGTAATACGCTACTACCCTCTTTTTAGAAATAGACCTAAGTGGTTTCCTTTTAATATATTCATACATAAGCTTCTAAAGAGCGATTTAGGTGACTTACACGACCATTATTGGACATATATAACTATAATACTTAAGGGGGGCTACTGGGAAGTAACCGAAAAGGGTACTTTTTGGAGAAAACCTGGATATTTTGGTTTCAGAAGGTATAGCCATCGTCATAGTATTAAAATACCTTCTGGCAAATGTGCATGGACTATTTTATTTGTAGGTCCAAAAAGAGAGGTAAAATCACACTCTAAATACTCAAAAAACACTTGATTTATATAGCTTTTTTTTGTTTTTCCCCCATATTTACTCAATTTTCATATTTCACCCAATAGTTGTGCCATTTTATATCTATTCATGAAAATTACCCCCTCTATGGCCGTTTAATCGCTATATTCCCAGACTGCAACCCTCGTGAATGCCTCTTTTTTCTTAACCATAATTTCTCATTAAATCCATGTTTTCTGACCCTATTTAGCTCCATATTCTAATTAATATCAATATATCTAGATATCTTAAATAAACCGCTGTTTTATTGACTTATTCTTCAGTTAAATTTTATAAAAAATCTTTAATATTTAACATTATGTTCTTTCTATATGCTACTGTTTTTAAACAATATTTTAATATTCTTAAAGTAATACATTAAGTATAGACTGCTATATTAGTTCTATTTTCTTCTCCCTTAAGAAAATATAGATGCCTGAACAAATAATTATTGTT
>Ga0208764_10001021_pt1 | contig 18179 bp, 17 predicted proteins | sample ETNtaG_18_FD_185762 | JGI IMG/M metagenome (GOLD analysis project Ga0208764, IMG submission 185762) | Marine microbial and viral communities from oxygen minimum zone, Eastern Pacific Ocean - ETNP201302SV91 (SPAdes) (version 2) | ecosystem: Environmental > Aquatic > Marine > Oceanic ... | reverse complement strand
CAACTTGTGTCCAAGAAATTTTAGAATTTTTTCCTCTGCATGCGCCTCGTTTTGTAACAAAATTATAAATTCCACCTACACCATCCTTATCTCCCGGGTACCAGTTCTGAACTGTTGAATATTTAATTTCCGCATCATCTAAAGCAACAAGTTCTACATTTGCTGCATGCAATTGATTTTCATCTCTCATAGGAGCTGTGCAACCTTCTAGATAACTAACATAACTACCTTTGTCCGCTATTATAAGTGTTCTTTCAAATTGACCGGTTTCCGAAGCATTGATTCTAAAATATGTAGACAGTTCCATTGGACATCTTACTTTTGGGGGAATGTATACAAATGAACCATCGGTAAATACTGCCGAGTTAAGGGTTGCAAAATAATGATCTGTTAACGGTATAACTGAACCTAAATATTTTTTAACCAAGTCTGGGTGTTCTCGAATTGCTTCAGATATAGAACAAAAAATAATACCTTTTTTTGTTAATTCCTCTTTGTATGTGGTTGCGACAGAGACTGAGTCAAAAACTGCATCCACAGCTACCCCGCTTAATATTTTTTGTTCTTGTAGAGGTATGCCTAACTTTTTGTAAGTTTCAATTAGTTTTGGGTCTACTTCATCTAAACTTTTTGGTTTTTCAGAAGCACTTTTAGGTGCAGAATAGTAATAAAGATCTTGATAATTTATTTTAGGATATTTGGGTTTTTGCCAGTTAGGTTCTTTTAAATTTTTTAATCTATTAAAAGCTTTTAGTCTCCAGTCAAGCATCCACTTGGGTTCTTTCTTTATTTTGGATATAAATTTTATAGTTTTTTCGCTTAAACCCTTGGGAGCACGTATATTTTCAATGTCTGTGGTGAAACCATATTTGTAATCTTGTTCAGTATTAATATTTGTATTTTTCATTTAGTTAATATTTGTCTGTTTTTGTTTTAGTAGATCGCTTAAACTAACATTTTCAAAAAAGTTATTAATGTGCTGCTCTAAGTCATCCCACAAATTGTGAGTTATACATTTCATGGTTTTACCGTTGCAGCCTTTTTTAGAATCTCTCTTGCAGTTTAAAGTTTTTACTTGTTCATCAACTGCAAAGATTATGTTTGATAGTGTTATATCTTTTGGATTTTTTTCTAGTACATAACCGCCTGAAGGACCACGAACACTTTTGACCAGTTTTTCATTTTTTAGTTTTGAAAAAAGCTGTTCTAGATATGATAGCGAAATGTTTTGTCTCAATGATATATCGTTGAGACTAACGGGTTTTCCATTTTGGTATGAGGCTAAATCGGCCATTGCCATAACAGCATATCTACCTTTTGTTGTTAGTTTCATAATCTCCTATATTTACAGTACTTATTTAGTAATTCCTAGTAAAACAGTCAACTTTAATAATAAATAAATTTGTCTCACTAAAAACATGATATAAATCTATTTTTTTTTGAGAGTAATTATCATTACTATTAAACATGAAGCAGAAAAGTTCAGAAATTTTTATTCCTGGTCCGAGCGGGAGATTGCAAGGAAAATATTTTAAGAATCAAAAAAAAAATTCTCCTGTAGCAATAATTTTGCAGCCACACCCACAATACGGCGGAACAATGAATAACAGGATTGTCTTGGAAACATATAATGTTTTTATCAAAAATAATTTTTCTGTTCTAAGAATCAATTTTAGAGGAGTGGGAAAAAGCGAGGGAACATTTGATAATGGTCAAGGTGAACTTTCTGATGCAGCTGCAGCATTAGATTGGATAGAAAGAGAAAATCAAGATTACAGTCAGTGTTGGGTGTCAGGATTTTCTTTCGGCTCTTTAATATGTATGCAGTTGATAATGAGAAGACCAGAGGTAAATAAATTTATTGCTATTTCCCCTCAGCCTAATGTTTATGATTTTACATTCTTAGCTCCTTGTCCGTCCTCTGGGCAAATTGTTTATGGCGAAAAGGATGAGTTGGTATCAAAAAGCAGTATTGGTGATTTAAATAATAGATTAAAAAATCAAAAAGGAATAGAAGTAATTTTTTCTGAAATAAAAAATGCAAATCATTTCTTCAAAGGAAGAGAAGAAGAATTAAAAAAATCGATAGATAAATATATAAAAGATAAAACAAAACTTATTTGATTTTAATCACTGTACCTCCACTAAGAGGTTTTTTTCCGCCTGTTGTCTCAGGAAAAGATATGGGTAGCTTGAGATAGCATCTAATTGCAATATAAGCAAATGCTTGTGACTCGACAAAATCGCCATCTACTCCTAAGTCGTCTATCAATTCAATTTTCCCATTAATTTTTTTTCTAATACTTTCTAATAAAAATTTATTCTTTCTTCCTCCTCCGCAGACATAGATTTTCTTATCTAAAGAATTTTTTGAAATAATCTCTGCTGTAAACTCCGTTAATATTGCCGCTCCATCTACCAATGAAAGTCCTCTGACAAAAGATAAATTAAAATCTTTTATATCATACGATTTATTTTTACTGATATTGTTGCCATAAAAGTTCTCTAAGGCTTGATCTAAAATAACTTTATTTATTTTTCCTAATTTTGCAAGCGCACCTTCTTCGTCATAATTTTTATCAGAATTTAGTCTAATCCATTTATCAATAAGACAATTTCCTGGACCAATATCAGAGCTAAATATTTTATTTTCTTTATGTACTGAAGTGATATTTGCTATTCCACCTATATTTAAAACTGTAACAGGTAAATCAATTTTATTCTGCTTAACTAAAAGCTTGTGAAAAATTGGGACAAGAGGAGCTCCTTGTCCACCATTTTTTAGATCATTTTCTCTAAAATTATAAACAACACTCTTTTTTGTGAGTTGTGATAAAAGTTTTCCGTCTCCCAATTGTTTTGAAACACCCTCTTTTGCATTATGAAAAATTGTTTGTCCGTGAAAACCTAAAAAATCAACATTGTCTTTTGGCAAATCATTGACAATTTTTGCATGAAACAGTGTTATTTTTTTTTCTAATTCTCCTATTTTTTCTGAAAGTTTTTTTAAGTCCTTATAATTGTCTATACTTTCTTTTAGCCTGTGAATATTTTCGTAAATATCTTTGTCATATTTAAAGTACTTGTCTAAAACTACCTTGTACTTGTTTTCACCGTCTGACTTGATAATTGAAGCATCAACACCGTCCCCAGATGTACCGCTCATTAAACCCAAGGCTGTATATTCTTTGTTCATATTTTTTATATTTATTTATAACAATTTTTGTATAATAGTAGCTTTAGTGCATAAAGTTCTATGAAAAATACCTTTTTAAACGAAATGAATTCAAGAGGTTTTCTGAATCAGTGTACTGATTTGGATAAACTAGACAAAATTTCTAAAGAAAAACCAATAAAAGCATACATAGGATTTGACAGTACAGCTCCTAGTCTTCACGTGGGAAGTTTACTGCAAATTATGGTCTTAAGACTCCTGCAAAGGTATGGCCATCAACCAATAGTTTTACTTGGTGGTGGAACAACTCTGATTGGCGATCCGTCTGGAAAGGACTCTACTAGAAAAATTTTAAAGCAGAAAGATATAAAAAAAAATATATACGGTATTAAAAAAATTTTTGAAAAACTTCTTCCTTCAAAAAATAAAAAGACCAAACCTATTTTTGTAGATAATTATAGCTGGCTAGGAAAGTTAAAATATATTGATTTTCTAAGAGATGTAGGAAAACATTTTACCATAAATAAAATGCTTACTTTTGACAGTGTAAAACTGCGATTGGATAGAGAACAGTCTCTTAGTTATATGGAATTTAATTATATGATTTTACAAGCTTATGATTTTTACCAATTGTTTAGAAAAAATAATTGTATTTTGCAGATGGGAGGATCAGATCAATGGGGCAACATTGTCAATGGAGTTGAACTAATTAGAAGAATTTTGCAAAAAGAAGCTTATGGTCTTACCACACCTTTAATAACTTTGTCCTCTGGTGCTAAAATGGGCAAAACTGAAAAAGGAGCAGTTTGGTTAGACAAAAAAATGTTCTCACCATATGACTACTGGCAATTCTGGAGAAATACAGCAGACGAAGATGTAAAAAAATTTTTAAAATACTTTACTGAAATAAATGTAGATGAACTGTCGAATAAAATTAACAATGAAAAAGATATTAATAAATTAAAAATACTTTTAGCAAATAAAGCTACTAGTATCGTCCATGGCTCTAAAGCCGCTGAAGAAAGTGAACAAACTGCAAAAACAACTTTCGTTCAGGGTGGGGTTGGTAAAAATATACCGGAGAAAAAAGTGTCCAGAAATTTAATCTCAAAAGGTATTAATATTATAGATTTAGTTTTTCAAAACGGTCTCTCTACCTCAAAAGGTGATGCTAGAAGGTTGTTAAAAAACAGAGGAATAAAAATAAATGACAAAATTATTGATGATGATAAAAAAATTGTTGGATTAGATGAGTTTGAAAAAAATAATTATATTAAACTTTCAGTTGGAAAAAAAAATCACATTAAAATTACAGTTACTTAGTCTGTTTTTTCTTTAACCCTTCTAATGTACGAGTAATAAATCTTGGTGTAAGTGTTTTTACAGGATTCACCGTAGTTTTTAAATTATTTGTTGGCCCTTTAATTTTAAAACTTACTCCAAAAAGTCCTTCTCCGGTCTTTTTTCCAATCAATATCTTTCCAACAACTGGAATTTTTGAAACTATACTGTTCAATGTTTTGGCTGGAACTAATGTTCCACGCAAACTTAAAATATCTTTTTTCTTATCAAAGTATCCTTCGATCAAAACTGAAATAGACGGTCCAATAAGAAAGATTTCTTTTATATCCATCCATGTTGAACTGCTCTCATATTTTATCATTAAGCTGTCAAAGCTAATTCCTTCTCCTTTTAAAGCATCAGTCAATCCTTTTAGATCAGTCAAACTTAATAGCTTCGCTAAGCCTGGTGCTTTATTTAATTTAAAATTTTCTATTTTTAAAACTGCGGAAGAGTTTTCTTTATCAGATTTTGATGTATATGTTAGATTGCCTCTTTCTAATCCTTCAAAAAATTTATAACTATTCACCAATGGTTTAGCGATGTCTGAATAGATTTCTATAACTCTCATACCGGTTTTCTTTTCTTTTTTAATAGCAATATCTAAAAATTTATCTTTCTCAAACTCACTTTTTGCAGATATTCTTTGCAGTTTGCCTTTGTTAATTGAACCCACCATTCTAAATTTATTAAGTGGAAATTCTGTATCGGTTAAAACTTTATTAAAATCTACCTCTATATTTTTAGAAATTTTCTTTAAAAAATTATTTTCTTTATCTGGTTGATTTAACTCTTGCAATAAGAGTGTTGCATCAAAAATTTTTCCATCTACAAATATTGATTCTTTTTTGCTTTCAATACTAAAGTCGTTATTGATTTTTTTATTCTCTTTTGTTCTTACATTTATAGTTTTAAAATTCTTGAGAGTATAATTTTTATTTAAAAACAAATGTTCTATTTCAAATAAATTATCTTCATTTTTAAAAATTAAACTCTTAATTAAGACGCTTTTATCTTTTTTCAATGAAAGATCGGTTTTTAAAGAAAAAGTTTCATCTACGTTGAATGATTTTTTGATTATGGGTAATTTTTGCTTATTATTTTTAAAACTAATTTTTGTGTCCACCTTAAAACTAATTGTTCCTGTTCTTTCATAAAAATCTATTTTTCCATTATTAATTACAATGTCTTCATACTTGGAAGATAAATTGTTTATTTTAAACTGTTCCTTATTATAAAAAAAATCAAAGTTTAACTCTGAGATTTTATGATCTTCGGCGTATGTAATCTTGGTATCTTTTACAATGCCCTTTAAATTGAAATTATCATTTAGCGCGTAGTTTTCGTCAAAACCAAAATTGGCGTTAATTTTAATTTTGGACTGTTCGATCTTATTAAGAATATTTTTGTCAAATTGGCCTAGATCTAACTGTACAATAGCTGTTTTTATTGAATTAAAATCTAGGTATTTAGTTTTAACTATAACCTTCTTAATGCCTATCTCGTTTTTTATAAGAGACACCAAATCTACATTTGTTCTCAACGTCTCTAACGGAATTTTTACTGACTGGTATTCAAATTCAGGATTGATGAATTTTATATATAAAGTTAATTTCTTAATTTCTAGTAAAACTGAAACTTTTTCAAAATTTAAATTAATATTTTTTTCGCTTTTTTTAATTTCTGATTTTATAATATTATTAAATTTATCTGTCTCGTAGCCGTAAAAAGACAGATAAGATATCAGGCCAATAAAAAAAATCAAAACCAGTAAAAATATAGAAATGATAAGTTTTTTCATTTATTTTTTTGATCCAAAAACTCCCCCTTCAATAAACTTATCAATATTGCCATTTAAAACTTGATCTGGATTTGTATCCTCTATGCTGTATCTTAAATCTTTTACAAGTCTATAGGGTTGTAAAACATAGGATCGTATTTGATGTCCCCAGCCAATATCTGTTTTAGCGTTAACCTGACTTTGATTCTTCTCCTCTCTTTTTTGAATCTCGTGTTCATAAAGTCTTGCTTTTAACATTTTGTAGCATGTCTCTTTGTTTTTATGTTGAGATCTTTCGTTCTGACATTGAACAACAATTTTTGTTGGTATGTGAGTAATTCGAACCGCGCTGTCAGTTGTGTTTACATGTTGTCCGCCTGCACCGCTCGAGCGATAAGTGTCGATTCTTAAATCTTTGTCATCAATAGTTATGTCTATGCTATCATCGACGGATGGGTAAACCCAAATGCTTGCAAAACTAGTGTGTCTTCTCGCGCCTGAATCAAAGGGCGATATCCTGACCAAACGATGTACTCCCGACTCTTTTTTCATAAGGCCGTACAAATTCTCTCCTATAACTTTTAAAGTACATGATTTAATGCCCGCTTCTTCCCCTCTATGTTCGCTAATCATTTGGTATCCAAAACTTTTTTTATCAAACCATTTTAAATACATTCTTCTCAACATGTCAGCCCAATCCTGACTTTCTGTCCCTCCGGCTCCAGCATGGATTTCCATATAGATATCTAAATTATCATTTTCACCCGACAAAAAACATTTTGTCTCAAATACCTTAACTTGAGAGAGAATGTTTAAAATTTTTTTTGAACAATCGTTTAATGTTTCTAAATCTTTTTCTTCTAAAGCTAAATTATTTAAATCTTTTAAGTTGTCTAGATCTTTAACTGATGCGCTATAAAAATTAACAATACTTTCAAGAAATTTCTTTTCCTTTGTGACTTGTTTTGATTTTTTACTATCTTTCCAAAAATCTTTTTTTAGGATTTCTTGATCTAAACTTGAGATTCTGTTTTTAACACTATTTTTATCAAAGGTACCCCCTGATATTCTTCAGAGACTTTTCTGATAATTGGTAGTTTTTTTCAAAATCATTCATTAGTAGAATCTCCTAAACTTACTGAATTTATCATAATTTTGTCCAAGATTTAAATTTTTTGATTTTATTTCTGTTAAGCTTTTCTCTTTAAAAGCTTCAATTATTGCCTTAGGGTTACTAAAATTAAGCCCTCTCCCGGTATTATAATCCACAGGAAAGAAATAAATATCAGATGGTATCTTGAAAGGCTTGATTTCTTCCTTGTAAACAGCTCTTTCAATAAAATTTTTAAATATTGGTAAGGCAGCTTTTGATCCAGTTTCATATTTTCCAAGTGTTCTCGGTTCATCATATCCTACGTAAACACCTATTGTTAAGTTAGATGTAAATCCAATAAACCAAGCATCAAAGTTTTTATTCGTAGTTCCTGTTTTCCCAGCCAAAGGAACTTTCAAGACTTTAAGTTTTTTTCCTGTCCCTCTTTTTACAACACCTTCAAGAATTGATGTTATTTGGTAGGCCGTTCCTTTGCTAATGACTTGTTTGTTTTTTTCTATAATTTTTGGTGTAAAATCTTCATCGAGGTTAACAGTTTCACACCCTTCACATTTTCTTTTATCAGAATTAAAAATTGTTTTTCCCCTCCTGTCCTGAATACGAGTGATCAAGGTTGGTTCTACTTTTTTTCCTCCGTTTACAAACGAACAATAAGCAGTTGTTAATCTAAGAAGTGTGGTCTCATTGGAGCCCAAAGATACAGATAAAAGCTCTGGAACATTATCGTAAACACCTAATTCTTTTGAAATTTTAGCAATTTTATCAAAACCCAATTTTTGAGCTACCCTTACAGTCATTAAGTTTCTAGACTTTTCAACTCCCATTCTTAATGTTGATGGTCCGTAGAATTTTTTTCCATAATTTTGTGGTTTCCAATTTTTCAAACCTTCTCCTTGCTTACTGACAAATGGAGCATCTAAAACTAAAGAATTAGGCAAAAAACCATTTTCTAAAGCAGCAGCATAAACAATTGGTTTGAAAGCCGACCCTGGCTGTCTCTTCGCCTGAGTAGCTCTATTAAATTCGCTAGATACAAAACTATACCCTCCAACTAAAGCTTTTGTTTTTCCACTGTAAGGATCCATAACAACTATACTTCCGTTAACAAGGGGCAGTTGTTTTAAAATCCAAATATCTTTTGATTCTTTTTTTACGAATATCAAATCACCTAGTTTTAGTAATTCTTTAAAATTTTTTTTTCTTGTCCACTTAAGATCTTTAAAAATAATTTTACCAGATATATTTTTATCTAATAATTTAATTTCTGAAGAATAATCTTCTACTTTTGTAATTTGTGCTATTTTCCAATTTAAAGTTCTATCGAGTTTTATATTTTTTATCTTGCTATTCCAATTCTCATTTTCAAAAATATTAGTGATTGGACCTCTCCATCCCCTACGTCTATCATAGGACTCTATGCCAAATCTTAAAGCATTTAGGGCTGCTATTTGATACTTTCCATTTAGTGGCGTGCTAATCGACAAACCTTCTGAATAAACTTTTTCAAATCCATACTCCGTATTTATAATCCTTCTCACTTCTTCTGTATATGATTGGGCTTCCTCAACTAAGAGAACTTGTCTTTTTTTCAAACTTACATCTTCTTTTGAAAATTTTTTAAATTCATCTTTAGATATATATCCATTTTCTTTAAGGTTATTTAAGACCATATTTCTTCTTGATTTAGCTAATTTTTTATTTTTATAAGGATTGTATTTGCTTGGAGCCTTTGGCAAAGCAGCAAGAAGAGCGGCTTCTTTATAGTTTAATTCTTTTACAGATTTATCAAAGTATTCAAGGCTTGCGGAAGCTACGCCGTAAGTCCCTTGTCCCAAATAAATTTCATTTAAATAAAGTTCAAGAATTCTTTTTTTTGAATAAGCTTTTTCTATTCTGAAAGCCAAAATAGCTTCTTTGATCTTTCGTCTAAGAGATACTTCGCTTGTTAATAAAAAATTCTTTGCTACTTGCTGAGTAATAGTTGAAGCTCCTTCTAATCTTTTTTCTTGAAGAATATTTTGTATATTGTTCAAAAAAGCTCTAGTTATACCTTTCGCATCCACTCCCGGATGGGCAAAGAAGTTTTTATCTTCGGCAGATAAAAAGGAGTTTATTACCACTTCTGGTATCGACCCTATCGGAATAAAAAGTCTTTTTTCAATAGCATATTCTGCTATTAACTCGCCTGAATCACCATAGACTCTACTTGAAACAGAAGGTTCATATTTTGCCAGTTTTTTGTAATCGGGTAACCCTGAAGAAAAATACCAAAAAGCTGAGAAAACTAGAAAAAGCATGGAGAGAAAAAATAAAATTCCTGCTTTTATTAAACGACTGAGTGTTTTCTTCATAATTTTATTGATAAAATAATAAATGCCTAATTTAGGCTATCTTAAGGCATTATTGCGTTGAGAAAAACTGTATTTTTTAAAAAAAAGAATGTATAATACAGACATGAACTTTGGCACAAATACTAATAACAATATTACATCAAATTTTATGAACGGAATTTATTTATCATGGAAAAAAATTTATATATCGATGCTTCGCATCCAGAAGAAACTAGGGTTGTACTTAAATCAAAGTCTCATATTGAAGAGTATGAGTACGAAAACAAAAACAATCTAAATCTAAAGAGTAACATCTATTTAGGTAAAATCAGCAGGGTAGAGCCTTCCTTACAAGCTGCTTTCGTAAATTATGGAAGAGAGAGACACGGGTTTTTGGCTTTCAACGATATCCAGTCCGACTATTACCAGATTCCTGTTGAAGACAAAGAACAATTACAAAGAGCTGAAGAAAAAATTAGAGAAGATCTTAAAGAAGAAAGTAAAGATACAGAAATAAAGAAAGAAAGTGTGTCAGAGGAAGGACAAAGTCTTAACGGTACGGAAAATAACAGTAACGGTAACGGTCAAAACAAAAGTGCTAAATCAGATAAACCTGAACAAATTAGAGAAAAGCTAAAAAGCAGATATGGTGTAAGAAGATATAGAATACAGGAAGTAATAAGACCGGGACAAGTTATACTCATACAGATAGCCAAAGAAGAGAGAGGGCAGAAAGGTGCTGCTCTCACTACATTTATTTCGCTAGCAGGAAAATATATGGTTTTAATGCCAAACACGGCTAAAGGAGGAGGAATCTCAAGAAAGATTATCAATCATGAGGAGAGAAATCAAATTAGAACAATGTTAAAAGAAATAGAAATTCCTAAAAGCATGGGTTTAATCGTTAGAACCGCAGGTTCTAGAAAAAGCAAAAAGGAAATTCAAAACGATTTAGAAAATACAATCTCTATATGGGAAGAAATTAAAGAAAAAGCAATGGAATCGGCTGCTCCAATTTTAATTCATGAAGAAGGAGATATTATTAAAAGAGCTCTTAGAGATATATATGACAATGACACAAAATATGTACATGTAGAGGGTAATGAAGGGTATCAAAAAGCGAAACTGTTCATGAAACAGTTCATGCCAAGAAATTCAAAACTTGTAAAAAAATATAAAGGAAAAATACCTCTTTTCCACAACGAAAATATTGAGAAAGACCTGAATAAGATTTTCGAACCAGTTGTTAGATTAAAATCTGGAGGTTATTTAGTGATTAACCCAACTGAAGCTTTGGTCGCAATAGATGTTAACTCTGGGCAATCAACAAAAGAAATAAATATTGAAAAAACTGCCTTAAATACAAATGTTGAAGCAGCTGAAGAAATAGCAAGGCAAATTAAGATGAGAGATTTGTCTGGTCTAATCGTAATAGACTTTATTGATATGATTAATTTTCACAATAGAAGAATAGTTGAACGAAAGATTAGAGAAAAATTAAAATTGGACAGAGCCAGAATACAAACTGGTAGAATTAGTAATTTTGGACTGATGGAAATGACTCGCCAAAGACTTAGAGAAAGTTCTATAAAGTGGGAAACTAATTTGTCTCTGGAATCTTTTGGATTAAAAATTGTAAAAAAAATTGAAATGCTAGCTTTTTCTAATAAAACAAAAATTATTATGGCTTTTCTTCCAGAAAAGGTTTCTGTTTATTTAAATGTATATCTAAAAAAAGAGTTATCCTTTTTTGAAAAAAAATATAAATTTAAAATCAATATTCAACCAGATAGTAATTTAATTATTCCTGAGTACAAAATTCACTTATTAAATAAAAATAAGAAAATAATTGATAAAATAGAAAATGTAAAAGATATTTTAAAAGGATCTGAAAACAAAAAAATTAATGATGCTGGTAAAAATTCTAATTTCAAAAATAAAAAAACAAAAGAATCTTTGGGTAAAATATTGTGGGTCAGAAGAAAAAGAAGGAATAAATTAAATTAATCCTTCATTTGGACTGCTTGCTGATCCATATTTTTGTAAAACAATTCTTCCGGCTAGATAAGATTGTCTTCCAGCAATAACAGCATGCTTCATAGAGTGCGCCATTAAAATTGGATTTTTAGCTTTGGCAATAGCTGTATTGATTAAAACTCCATCGCACCCTAATTCCATCGCGATTGAAGCATCCGATGCTGTTCCTATGCCCGCATCTACAATTACCGGAACTTTTGCATTGTTAATTATAATAGATAGATTAAGTTTATTTCTAATTCCTCTTCCAGAGCCAATCGGTGAAGCTAATGGCATGATTGCTGATGCTCCCAGATCTTCTAATTTTTTTGCAATGATTGGGTCATCTGAACAATATACCATAACTTGAAATCCTTCTTTCACAAGAACTTCTGTTGACTTCAAAGTTTCAATCATGTTTGGATACAAAGTTTTTTTGTCTCCAAGAACTTCTAGTTTTACAAGTTTCCATCCTCCCATTTCTCTAGCTAGCCTTAAAGTTCTCAAAGCATCGCTCGAAGTGAAACATCCAGCTGTGTTCGGTAAATAAATAATTTTTTTTGGATCCAAATAATCCATTAAAACAGGTTTTTTTTTATCTAAAATATTTACTCTCCTTACGGCTACAGTAACCATATCTGCGCCCGAAGCTTTTACTGCCTCTGCTGTTTGTTTAAAATTCTTATACTTTCCGGTTCCTACAATTAAACGTGATTTAAGAGTATGCCTCCCTATTTTGAAATTATCCTTTTTCACTACCCTCCTCCAATAAATTGAACGATCTCGATTTTATCATTATTTTTTATTTTTCTTTTTTTATATTGATGTTTAGGCAAAATAGTTCCGTTAAGCTCAATTGCTATTTTTTCTTCGTTCAATCTGTGCTTTTTTAAAAGATCTTTAATACTTAAATTCATACGAATTTTTAATTTTTTTCCATTTAATTGTATTTTTGCCATAATTGAGATAATTTAATTTTTTATTATACCAAAATGATTCAAAAAATCCTTGTTATTAATGGTCCAAATCTAAACCTACTTGGAACGAGAGAAAAGGAAAAATACGGTCAATCTTCTCTCGAAGATGTAAAAAATAAATGCGAACTACATTCTAAAAAAATAGGTCTCGAACTGGATTTCAAACAATCTAATGTTGAGGGTGAAATAGTGAATTTTATTCAGGAAAGTAGAAAAAAGCATAATGGAATTATCATTAATGCCGGAGGATATACCCATACATCTGTAGCCATACTTGATGCCTTGCTTGCTGTTAAGAAACCAACAATAGAATTGCATATAACTAATATTTACAAAAGAGAGGATTTCAGGCATAAATCATTGATTAGCAAAGCTGCTGATGGAATTATTTGTGGCTTGGGTGTTGACGGTTATATTATGGCTCTTGATGGAATTAAAAAAATTATAAATAATGAAAATTGATAAAAAATTAATAAAAGAACTTAAAGACTATTTAGAAGAATTTGATCTATCAGAAATTGAATATCAAGACGGTAACAAAAAAGTAAAAGTAGCAAGAAATAAAATATCCTCACCTATTGTAACTGCGCACAAACCAAGCTTAACTTCAACTAAAGAAGAGAGTGGAACAAAAATTACCTCACCAATTATTGGTACGGCTTATTTGGCACCTGAACCAGGAGCAAAAAAATTTGTTGAGGTAGGAACTCAAATAAAAAAAGGTCAAACCATTATGATTGTTGAGGCGATGAAGACAATGAACCATGTTCCTGCTACCTCTGATGGTATTATTAAAAAAATTTTAGTTCAAGATGGTCAAGCCGTAGAATTTGGTCAAACTTTAGTTCTTCTTAAATAATTAATGTTTAAAAAAGTTTTAATAGCTAACAGAGGAGAAATTGCTGTTAGAATTATAAGAGCTTGTAAAGAATGGGGAATTGGGACTGTAGCTATTCACTCAGATGTTGATTCTGATTCAATGCACGTTCGTTTAGCTGATGAGAGTGTATGTATAGGATCGCATCAACCACAAAATAGTTATTTAAATATTGCGGCAATAATGTCTGCTGTAGATGTTACTGGTGCCGAAGCAATTCATCCTGGTTATGGTTTTTTATCAGAAAATTATAAATTTGCAGAAATAATTGAAAAACATAAAATTAAATTTATCGGTCCCAAAGCTGATGTCATAAAAAAAATGGGAGATAAGATTGAAGCAAAGAAAATTGCTAAGAAAAATGGTTTGCCGGTAATAGAAGGGTCTGATGGTGGTGTAAAAGATGTAAATCAAGCCAAGTCTGTATGTAAAAAAATTGGTTACCCTATTTTAATCAAAGCTTCTGGTGGTGGAGGTGGTAAAGGAATGAAAATAGTAGAAAATGAAAATAAATTAGAAGAACTTTATTCACTAGCACGCTTAGAAGCAAAAAAATATTTTGGAAATGATGAAGTTTATATTGAAAAATATTTTAAAAATCCTAGACATATTGAAGTTCAAATTTTGTCTGGTAAAAATAGAACTGTTCATTTAAACGAAAGAGATTGTAGCGTTCAAAGAAAACATCAAAAACTTATAGAAGAAACTCCAAGTCCTGTATTAGACGAAAAGACAAGAGCAGATTTGCTTGAGAGAACTACTAAAATGGTTGAATCCATAGGCTATGAAGGAGCTGGAACTGTTGAATATATTTATGAAAATGGAAAATTTTATTTTTTAGAAATGAATACCAGGATACAGGTTGAACACCCTGTAACTGAAGTTCAAACTGGTATTGATATTGTAAAAGAGCAAATATGGATTGCTCATTCAGGAGAAACTGCATTAAAACAAAGCGACATTAGTGCAAGAGGACATTCTATAGAGTGCAGGATTAATGCTGAAGATCCATCAAAAGATTTCCGACCTAGCCCCGGAATAATTTCTATATGTCATCAACCTTCTGGTTTTAGAACGAGAGTGGATGGGGCAATATTTCAAGGATGTAAGATAACTCCATACTATGACAGTTTAATATGTAAATTGATATGCAAGGGAAGAAATAGAACCGAAGCTATACAAAGAACCCTGAGGTCTCTAAATGAGTTTGTTATCGAGGGTATTACAACCACTATAGATTTACAGAAGAAAATACTGTCTCACGAAAAATTTGTTACATCCGATTTTGATACAAATTGGTTGTCAAAAGAAAGATTTTATTAGGATAATTATTTGAATTGAAAATTAATATTTTAAATGATATTAAAATTAAATTATGGGATACCCGAAAAAACATAGAGGAAGACGTAAAATTGGTTCAAAAAAAAGAAGAGCCAGAAGAAGAAACAAGAAAAGATAGTCTGGTCCGCTAATGGAATCAATAGCTCAAATTAAAAAGTTGAGTTTATGGATATTTATAATTCCTTTTGTAGCTATAAATCTTTGTCTTTTTATTTCCGTTAATTATCAAATTTTTGACAACACATTTCTATCTGTTGATCAAATTGGCAGAACCAACCCTACTTTCCCTTATTTTGATGGCGGAGTTTCTATAAGTAGAACAGCAAGAACATACCCTACATATTTAATATTTAAGCCCTCAATGATTTTTGCTTCTATACTGCTAATAGTGTACTGGATAAAAACCAATAAAGTAATAAATTCTTTTCAGAACTTGGAAAATAAAAAAAATCTTTTTAAAACTTTTGGAATATTGTCAGCAATATTTCTAATTATTCATTCTATATTTTTGGGAATAAAATTTGACTACGACTTATACAAATTTTTCAGAAGATTTGTATTGTTAGGATTTATTATTTTTGAAATTGTTGCACAGTCACTTTTGGTTTATAGATTTTTTAAATTAAAATCGATTATATACAAACATATTAATAATTACGTTTTGATATTAAAAATTATTCTGGTTACCATTTTGGTGGTTGTTGCAATAGGTAGCTTTCCAATAGTCGTGACGAGCGGAAACGTTCATTTCAAACATGCTCTCGAATGGAATTACTTCGTTGGAGTAATACTTTTTTACCTTCTGACTTTTCTGTTCTGGAGAAAGAGATAGTTTAAGAATCTAAAAAAAACCTCCGTCTACACACCTTTCGGTGCGCAGACTTTAGTTTTGGTTCGTCGTTGTAGGCGCTACCGCCGAACCTTCCCGCTCTGCAATTTTAGCGCTACTCTGCAGAACTTTCTGCCCGTTAAGCTTGAACCTCTCGGTCTTTCCCTAACTGGCCAGTTGAGAGTTGCCCCTCAATTCAATTACCATTAGACCACACCTTAAAAAAATTAACATCACTTTTTGGTTGTTTTATTTAATGGTCTGTTGATTCTGTGGATAGATTTTTATTGGTGGTTTTATTAATCCAACCACCACCTAAAACTCTTTCTCCAAGATTGTCTCTAGAATAGAACACACAAGCTTGTCCTGGTGAAATTCCTTTTTCATCTTGTAAGATTTCTACAGCTGCTGAATCTTTTTGAATAGCAACTTTGGCTTTGAGTAGTTTACCCGTAGATCTTACTTTTATAAAAATATCTTTTTCAAAAATTTTAATATCGGATAAGAGGTTTATATTTCTTAAATATAACTTTTTTACATTCAAACAGTCTTGTGAACCTACAATAATAGAGTTGTCCTTAGCTCTTATATCAACAACATACAGAGGTTCTGAGCTTGAAATTTTAATACCCCTTCTTTGGCCAATCGTATAATTTATAATTCCATCATGAAAACCTAGTTTTTTTCCCTCTAAATCTAAAATATTTCCTTTTTTAAAAGACTGCGGTCTATATTTTTCTATAACAGAAGCATAATTTCCATTGGGAACAAAACAAATATCCTGACTGTCAGGTTTTGAAGCCACATTAAGTTTCAGTTTATTTGCAATCTTTCTAGTTTCAGACTTGTTTATAGAACCCAGTGGAAATCTCAAATAATCAAGTTGTTTTTGAGTTGTGCTAAAGAGAAAGTAACTTTGATCACGATCTTTATCTTCGGCACGATACATTGCTCCCTCTCCTTTGTTGTCATGTCTCAAAACATAATGGCCTGTAACCAAAGCATCGGCTTTTAATTCTTTGGAAAATTTAAACAGATCTCTAAATTTTACAGTTTGATTGCACTGTACACAGGGTATTGGTGTTTCACCTGCTACATAACTATCAATAAAAGAATCTATAACTTCTGCTTTAAACTTCTTTTGATAATATAAAATTTTATGATCAATATCTAAAGTTTCAGATACTCTTTTGGCATCAACAATATCCTGTCCGGCACAACATTGTCTTCCATTGCTGGATACCTTGGCATCATCATATAACTTCAATGTTATTCCGGTAACATTGTACCCTTCTTCTTTCATAAGGCCTGCTACAACCGATGAATCTACGCCGCCAGACATTGCTACAACCACCTTGGTATCTTTTGGTGACTTTTTTATACCTAGTGAGTTAATCATAAACTGTTGTATATTATAAAAAAACGAAACTTTCCATTATGCAATATGATTTAGAACCTGGTAATTTTGTGATAAACCCTTTAGAAAAAGAATGGGGAATTGGCCAAGTGCAATCAATAATTAAAAATAAAGCTACAGTAAATTTTCAAAATGCTGGAAAACAAGTTATTAATTTAGATAACATAAATCTGGAGAAGGTTCGTAATGAACAATAGTGAATTAAAAAATATTGCAGAAAATTTAATAGAAACTACAGAGTTGGCTGGTAACAAATCTATGGAGCTTTATAAAAAAGGATTAAAAAAAATTATAAAACCAGATAACTCACCTGTAACCAATGGTGATCTCGAAGTTAATAAAATACTTACAGAAAAAATTAAGGAATTAACTCCCAACATTCCCATCATATCTGAAGAAACGGTTGATTTAAAAAAGAAGAACACTCTAAATACTTTTTGGCTTATTGATCCAATTGACGGAACTAAAGAGTATATTGTGGGTCAAGATGAGTACACTGTTAATTCCGCATTAATTGTAAATTATATCCCCACTATTGGATTAGTAGGGGCTCCTAAAAAAAATAGACTTTTTTATTCTTATGGAAAAAACAATTCTTATCTAATTGAAAATGGAAAAACTATAAAGCTAGATTGTAAAAAGAAAACAACTAAAGGAAAAATTACCGCGGTAACTGGAAGCTCCAAACCTTCTTCTATGATATTAGATGTTTTAAACAAACATAAAGTAACGTCCTATACGCCAATGCATAGCTCGTATAAATTCTGTGTAATTGCTACAGGAGAATTTGATTTTTATGCAGCTAAAGAGAGAGCCTATGAGTGGGATTATGCTGCGGGACATGCTGTTGCAGAAAATGCTGGAGCTATAATTACAACTTTAGAAAATAAACCTTTTAAATACGGTAAAGATGATTACAAAAATTTAAGTCTCATGATAAAACGTAATAAAGTCCTAGATGCTTAAGACTATAGCTATAATT
>Ga0208764_10001020_pt1 | contig 18182 bp, 15 predicted proteins | sample ETNtaG_18_FD_185762 | JGI IMG/M metagenome (GOLD analysis project Ga0208764, IMG submission 185762) | Marine microbial and viral communities from oxygen minimum zone, Eastern Pacific Ocean - ETNP201302SV91 (SPAdes) (version 2) | ecosystem: Environmental > Aquatic > Marine > Oceanic ... | reverse complement strand
TTTTGCTACGTGCGCATCTCTTTCATCTTCTTTTTCACAAATAATTCTTAGTGTTGGTGATTGCACCCTTCCTGCAGATTTTGCTCTAGAGACATGACGCCACAATAGAGGTGAAACTTTAAAACCAATTAAATGATCTAAGATTCTCCTAGTTAAATAAGCATCTACTAAGTCTTGATCTATAGTCCGAGGATTCTCAATTGCAGTTTTAATAGCTGAAGAGGTTATTTCTGTAAAAGTTATTCTTTTTACATCAACGTTGTTGAGCAACTTCTTCTCTTCAAAATCGCTATGCAAATGCCAAGCTATTGCCTCTCCTTCTCGATCAGGGTCAGTTGCTAAATATAGAGTATCTATTTCTTTACAAACTTTTCTAAGTGCTTTTATGGTCTTCTTCCCTTTTGGGGTTTCTTTCCATTTTAAGTCGGTCCAGGCTTCAGGATTAACTGCAGCCTCTTCATCAGGCAGATCTCTTATATGACCCAAACAGGCCTCAACCTGCCAGCTCTGATCTTTAAAATTAGCATCAAGATAATTTTTAATCTTAGTAGCTTTAGCTCCTGATTCAACGATAACTAGTGAATTCATATTTTGTTTAAAATTTAATTGCTTTTACAGTATAAAGTTCAGAACTAGGGCATCTGTCAAGTAAAAAAATAAAATAACGAAAAATTACTTGTTAAGAATATCGTCAATCAACTTCGGTCCCTCAAAAATAAATCCCGAATATATTTGTACTAAATTTGCTCCAGCATTAATTTTTTTTAGATAGTCTTCTTTAGACATTACTCCGCCTGAAGCAATTATAGGAAATTCATCTCCTAAGAATTTTCTAGTTATACTCAATGTTTTCGTAGAACGATCCATTAAAGGTTTACCACTTAATCCTCCTAGGCCAGAAGGATGATTGTGATCAATTGTGGTATTTGTACATATCAATCCATCAATAGAATATTTTAATAAGGTTTCACATATATCCTTAATGCTCTCTTCAGAGTTGTCAGGACTTATTTTTAAGAATAATGGTTTGTAACTAAACTCTTTTGTTAATTCAAGCTGTTTTTCCTTTATGGGTTTAATCAAATTAGTTAATTCATTCTTAATTTCAAATTCTCTTAAATCTTTGGTATTGGGCGAAGATACATTAATCACGATAAAGTCTGAATAAGCAAAAACCTTTTCTAGACAATACAAATAGTCTTGTTCTGCTATGTTGTTAGGCGTATCAAAATTCTTACCAATACTAACCCCTATAGGTATTTTTGATTTTCTTTCTTTCAATCTCCTTACCAAGTGATCAACTCCTTTATTGTTAAATCCCATTCTATTTACAATTGCTTTAGCTTCTATATCTCTAAACAACCTAGGCTTAGGATTTCCTGACTGCGGTCTAGGTGTGACAGTACCTATTTCTAAAAAACTAAAACCTAGCGAAGCGAGACTGTCTATGTAATCACCATTTTTATCTAATCCAGCTGCAAGGCCCAAAGAGTTACTAAAATTAATTCCTGATATTTTTTTATATTTAAGCTGTTTAGTTTGTTTCAACTTAAAACCAAGTAATGAAACTATCTTTAAACCTTTTAAGGCCAAAGAGTGAGAAATTTCTGGAGGAAGAAGTTGAAGAAGTTTAGTTAGGGTAGTTAATAGCTTTAAAATAAGAATAATTCCTTTTAAAAAATTATTTTAACAAAATTTAAAAGTTTATAGAACATGGAACATAAAAGTTGACAAAGTGACGTGAGTTTATTCTAATAGCACGAACGACTCTTTATGGATTTAAGTTAATAAAAATAATTTGATTTAATAAAAAAGGTAAGTAAAGTTTGACATTCATAGGTATTTTGTCATCTAATATACGACCCTTATAAGATTTATAAACAATATGAAAAATTTAATTAAAAAATTACTGGCAACTTTAGGTACTTTATCTTTTGTTTTATTGCCACAGACAGCTATAACTGCGGAGCCCGCAGGAGAAGCTGCTGGAGGAAGTAGTTCAGGTTCGGCAGCAGGCAGTAATGCCGGTGGTGCTGCTGTAGGTGGAGTAACAGCTGGAACTATTGCTGCAGTAGTAGCAATTGCAGCGGCAGCGGCTGCGATATCGGATAGTGGTTCTGGAGGTAGCGCAGTAACGCCTACTCCAACTCCTACGCCTACGCCAACGCCTACGCCTACGCCTACGCCTACGCCTACGCCTACGCCAACGCCTACGCCTACGCCTACGCCAACGCCTACTCCTACAATTGAAGAATACGAAACAGTTGTAACAGTTGATGTACCAGGAACACCTGCTAGTACTAGCACTTCAACGGCAACGGCAACTAGTACAGCTACTTCGACAAGTACAAGTACTGCCACAACAACGGCTACAAAAACAGCTACTGCAACAGCAACAGCAACTGCAACTACTGCAACTGCAACAAGAACTACAGGAGCTACAGCCACTAGAACAACTTCAGCAACTACTACATCTTCTCAAGGAGGAGCTGGTCAGACTGCAAATGACAATGACCCTGCTGAATATTACGTTATAGAAACCTATAACGTTGAGGAAGAGTATTATCCTGAACAAGTAGTTGAAGTTACTAATGAAGTAACCTACGACGTTGTTGAAGAGGTTGAAGTAGAACAAACTAACGAAGTAGAAGTAGAGTACGTCAGTACAACTACAACTCCTGCTGTAGCTGCAAGCACTGCAACTGCAACTGCTACCTCAACGAGAGAAGTTAATTAATTTCTTCTAACTAAAAAAAAGCCCTCATCTTGAGGGCTTTTTTGTTACTTCATAAGTAATTTTAGGTAATCTTGGGGATATATACTGCTCACTTTTCCAGACAAAAGAATCTTCATCAACCCAGTAACTATTAATAACATTCCAGCCTATAAAGTCGTTTCTTAATTCCTCTTCGATTAAAGTGAGTTCCTTTTGTTGATTTAGTAATTCTATTTTACTCTTGCCTCTTATTTTGAAAGTAACACTTACTTCAAGATCTGAAAGCTTAGGAAAATCATAAGAATAGTAGTACTTATAAACTATATCTTGATTCAAGCTCAATAGATCAGATCTACTAAACGAATGAGACATTAACATATTAGAAATATTATTACTTAAACCTTTCGTTTTGATGATCTTACCTTTTTCCATTACCAAATAAACTCCATCAGCAGTAACCCAGGTAGTCTTATTTTTATCTTGCGTTTCAAGTATCATCAAGCCATAAGGGCCTTTACCTATTCTGATCAAAGAAGATGCGTAAGGTATTGCTTCAACCAAATTAGGTGTAATTGTAGTATTCTCATAACCTATTAGTGCATTCTTTATAGCAGAAAAAGCCTGCGTATAGCCTGGGGCAATCTTATTTGACTCTAAAATAGAACAGCCATTAAGAAATAAAAAAAAGAAAGATATATAGATTTTTTTCATCTTAGTCTAACAAGTAATCCCAATCTCTGATTATGGAACTTCTATTTGTATCTCCTAAAATACCAAATAAAGAGTTATGCTGGTATAACAACGCTCCTCCATCTTTCGTTAGAGGGTGCAACCCAAAAGATATAGCGCCAGTCGTAAAGTCTGAATAAAAAAGTTTTGTAGGAACTGAAACATAAAATCCCTTATCAAAACTTCCTTCACCAAACTCTTCAGCTGATAGGTTTGTTTTAGTTGCAAAAACTCCCAATGTAAAACCACTCTTAAACCTTCTAGAAAGATCTAAAGTAACTCCTTTATCTCCAGCAAGATATTTTCCTACTAAGAATTGAGAATTTATTCCATAAGGGAAATCGTAATAGAAAGAAAGATGACCAGTGGTTGTTTCATAATCCCTGAAACTAAATCTCTGCTCAAATCCTCTTTGCCTTACTCTATGAACAGTCAATCCGTAAGCAAACTCTCTATTAAAGGGTCTGTATAAAACTTCTCCACCATAGCCAGCAAACATTTCTTCTAATAATCCTAGGTCAGCTCTAAAAAACCAATCTTTAAACGGAGAAGCAAAGTATTGAGCTTGTAATCGAGCTAGGTTATTCTTACCTTCACTTAAATAATCCTGAATATCACTTCTTACATGAGGTATAGAGCTAGCACTAGGGTTATTAAACTCATCAAAAGTGTCATAGAGGTTTATTCCAAAGGAAGAATGAATTATTAAATTTCTACTTAGCTTTAATGACATGTCTGTTTTCCAAAGAAGTTGTCCTAAATAAAATCCTTCTGGTCCCCCAATCTGATGTTTGAGTGAAGGAGACATGCTCCAGTTAAATTCTGGAAAATCAACTAAAGGCATAAAATCTGCATTTGAATACAGAGGTTCAGAACTTTGAGAAGTTATAGATGATTTTGCTAGAACTTCTTGAAAGCTACCTTCGGAATTATTTGCAGCATCAAACTCTTTTCTGTTAATTGATATCTTAGATATTTCTAGATCTCCATTCATAGAATGGATATTTATTTTTTTTACTTCATCAGTGCTTAAAGCAGAAACTATTCTTGCTGTCCTTCCTGCAGCTCTAGTTTGAGACTGGAACCTTGTTGTGCCTATAGAGACATCTACTTCATCTTCTTTGTAATTTGCTCCTTGAATATATATAGATTCATCTCTTAAGCTTTTATTTAAAGACCTATAAAAAATACCTTTATTTTCAAAAGCTTCTTGTTTCTGTTTTTGAGATAAAGCGATAACATTCTTAGGTCTTGGTTTAGGTATAGTATCTTCTAGAAAATTGCCATTAATAACAAACGAGATCCTAAACTGGTTCCCTCTTTCAAATGCTGCGCCAATATTTAAACTTCTAGAAAAATAGTAATTAACTCCAACATTAAGCCTACTATCAACTTCTACTGGAAATCTTGTTGAGTCTGGATCTGTTGTATCATATTCAAGCTTAAACTTTAGCCCATATTTATGTAAATCATATTCTATGCCTCCTAATAGGGAAGTTTTTCCTGAGAACCAAACTTTTGGAGAAAAATTACCTCCCTCACCAACACTAATTGTTCTAGTCTTAAAACTATCATCTAATGCCTCTAAAGGGTTCTTAATTCCACCTGCAGCCCCTAAACCTCCCCAACCTAGACCAGCTGTAATATCGAAATTTCCGTACCTCTTGGTAAAAACTAAATATTCAGAAGAAAATAGTGCTGTCCCTGCTATATCTCTAATTCCAACAGCTGCTGCTGGCAAGTAAGTGCTTTCATTAAGTAAACGTAGCTTCAAATCAAACCCTTTATCTTTTAAGGATTGATTTCCGCTATAAGAATCAGGACCATAATTTCTATTCTTTATTTCTACATACCTATAGGTAGCTTCGAACCAATTAAAAGGGCTAGCGGTTAGTGAAGTGTATTCAAAAGGGTAAGAACTTGAAAAGTTAAATCTTAAAGTTGCCTCTTTCATGAACCTCGCATTAGGCACCTGGTAAATACCTGTATTTCCGAAATTTGAGGCCGCTGGGACTATCTTATAAGGAAAATATTCTTCTATGTTAGGTAGTGCTTGTTGGCTAAAGAGTACCAAAAACGTCCAACAGAGGAAGCCTTTAAAGCTAAGAAATCGCCTTTTAAACACAAAGACTTATATTATTCGCTTAATACAGCAATTGCAGCAGCAGAAGTTGCTAGATCAGCTAAAACAGGCGTTATTATTTGAGTTAAACCGACCGCATCAAGAGGTCTAGGATCTCTAGGTATAACAATGGTACTCCCAGGAAGGATCTTATTCCTAGAACCAAATAGTTTATTCTTCATAACAGAGCTTCTTCCGCTTGGGGAGATTATAAAAATCCTATCAGGATCAGCTGAATTATTTAAGCCTCCAGAACTATTTATATAGTCTTTTGCGTTATATTTAGGGTTATAGGACATGGTTGAAGAGTTTAAAACTTCCCCTACTACTGAAACTGTATCTGGACGTTTTGGTATATACAAACTATCTCCTGCCCTTACTCTGAAATTTTTCAAAGGGTCAGTCTTTAAAGTTAAATAATCAACATCAACCACAAACCTTCCTAAAGGCTCTTCAGATCTTAGTCTAGAGACTAATTTAGAAACAGGAGCTAAAGAGTATTCTGAAATCGTAGTATTCATATTACGAATAATATCAATCATAGTATTTTCAAGCTCCTCAGCAGTTCTTAAAAAACCTTCCTTTTGTTGTTTTGCTACATCTTCTCTTAGATAAACCGCACCTTCTGAAAAACTCTCTTCTGAAAAACCTCCAGCTCTTTCTATTAAGTCTAATATTGTATCGCCTTGCAGGATTGAATATTCACCAGGATTTATAACCTCTCCAGTTAGTTTGATTGTCCCAGGGACAATGTCTGCTTTAGAAGAAATATTAATTACATCTTCATTTTGTAATTTTCTGTTTAATTCATTAGAGCCTAAAGAAATATAGTATAACTTTCTAATAAATAGATCAGGGTCAACTGAGTTTAATTCTACTGAGGACGTAGGTAATACCTGAGAAGTAACTCCTCCAGCAAATTTTATTGCATCACTAACAGTCTCTCCTTCTCTAAATTCATAAATATATGGTCTCTTAAATGCCCCGCCGACTTTAACTCTCTTTTCTATAAAAGGTATAAAAATAACATCTCCATCCTGTAGATTAACTTCTGTACCAATTGATCCGTTAAGAAGAAAATCATAGAAATCGTAAGTAGAAATGATCTTATTATTTCTTTTTACTTGAATATTCCTTAAAGAACCATTTTCATTAACTCCACCGCTTACAAAGAGTGCATTAGATACATTGCTTAAACCGCTAATTGTATATTTCCCTGGTAAATAAGCCTCCCCGAGTACAAATATAGATATGGATCTCAACTCCGATATAGAAATACTAATATCAGTTCCAATTAACTTAACTGAAACTTCTTTCTTAATGAAATCAGAAGCATCTTTAAATGTCATCCCCATTAGATTCAGTGGACCAAGTTTGGGAAGAATTATGGACCCATCTCTAGAAATATATGTTTCTACTTCTTCATCAACATTACCATAATAATTTATCCTTAATCTGTCTCCAGGTCCCAGAACATAATCTGCAGATATTGGACTATTTGCTACAGGTGCAAATGTAGAAGGTGAGTATTTAAAGAAGTTATATCCATATATGCATTCTTGACACAGACTTTCTTGGATTTCTTTTTCATCCATATCTCTTTCAGGTCTTACTATTAAAGTTGGATCTTCTTCAAACACTTCCTCAAGCTCGGCAGTAAGGTCATCACTCTTCATCATTTTATCCATGATGCCAGCTCTTTGATCTGGAGGTAAAGTATCTAACAGAGCTTGTTGGTCGGGTGTTATTGCAGCAAAAGATAAATTACCAATAATTAAAAGAATTATTGTAATAAAGCATTTATAAGAGAATATTCTATTCATAATTTCGATATTCTAACTTCTTATAGAATAATTTCTATCTAAGATTTCTTTTTGAAGGGATACCAAGACTCCATCCGAGTTTATTTCTGCATGCAGAATAGAAATCATGCTCCATTGGATGTATAAGAGTTAATCTAGATTTGGCCTTTGAAAGATGTATTAAATCATTTTGTTTAAGTTTAATTTCAGTATGGCTATCTAAGCTCATATTAGTCTTTCCTTTACTACATATCTGTATTGTTATTTCCGCATCTTCATTAACAAGAAGAGGTCTAGTATTCAAACTATGAGGAAACATTGGTAAAAGAGTTATTGCTTTAACATCTGGGTGCACAATAGGACCATTTCCTGATAGTGAATAAGCAGTTGATCCAGTAGGAGTGCTTATAATAATCCCATCAGCTTTTTGCCTGTAGACAAAAGATTCATTGATAAAGAGTTCATATTCAATTAGTTTGGCAATAGACCCTGAATGAATTACAACTTCATTTAAAGCAATATTACTCTTCGGTAAATTATTCAGCCTTGAATCAATAAATGACCTTTCATCTTGGGAATAACTCCCTTTAACAACTTCTTTAAAACTGGTAGTTAAATCTTCAGGAGCTATATCTGTCAAAAATCCTAAATTTCCTAAATTTATGCCCAGTATAGGAATGCCTTTCGAACCAAATCTTCTTGCTGAACTTAATAAAGTTCCATCTCCTCCTATTGCAACAACTAAATCAACATTCTTAACAATATAATCATCTGAGTAAGTTCTGCCTTTCAATTTATTGGTTATTGATGAAGAAGCAGGTAAAACATTTTTTAAGTTTAAATTAAGAATAATTTCTTCTAACTGAGAAGCTATTTTCTTAACTTTCAAGCTATTTATTGAAGAATAAATTGCAATTGATTTAAACTTTTTTTTCACTGTGTTACCACCTTCTTACCCAATAAATGAATATTGTATCAACTGCGGCAATTAATACCTTAAAGATATATTTTGTAGCAGCTAACATTAAGGCGGTAGTCCAATCCATCCCTGTAGCAAATACCCAAGTAAATTGATAAATAAGAGTGTCTATGAGTTGCGAAGTGATAGTTGATAAATTATTCCTTAACCATAGTTTTGATTCTCCTGTATAGCTCTTAATCTTATGAAAAAACCATACATCGAAGGTTTGGCTTACTAAATAAGCAATTAAAGAACCTATTACAAACGCAGGAGAATAATAAGCCAAGGTGCTAATTGCATTATGAACCTCTAAAGCCGATCCAGTTATTTCTGAAGGCTTAAATTGGACACTTAATACCAAAGTGATCATAACTGCAATATTAGCGACAAACCCAAGCATTACAGCTCTATTTGCTTCTTTGCGACCATATTTCTCATTTAAAACATCAGTAGCAAAATAAATTCCGGAATATAAAATTGCCCCCATACTAACTTTGTAAGCTGTACCAAAAATAATAAGTTCACTAACTTTTCCACCTTGCAGGTTCCCTAAAACAATTCCTAAAACAACTGCTACATAAAGTCCATATTTACCAAAGAATCTATATAGAATTAGGGCTAGCCCCAAATCATAAACAACCGTTAACAGCCATAATGACTCTTGACTTAAAGATAAATTTTCCAAAACTTCTTTTTTTATTATTTAATAAGCGCAGTCTAATCAAAAAAAAGATTAATCTAAATAAGTATTATGCTTAATGAACTTATATCTAAAAGTGAAGCTCCTGTTTTTTTTACAGGGGCGGGTATTAGTACCAATTCTGGTATTCCTGACTTTAGAGGCCCTAAAGGTATTTGGAAGACTACCCAGCCTATTTATTTTCAAGATTTTGTTAATTCTAAAGAAAAAAGAATAGAGTCTTGGGAAAGGAAGTTTTCTAACGAACTTAACATCAACAAAGCGAAACCCAATAAAGGCCATCAAAAGATTGCAGAAATAATGCAAAAGAAAAATTTATCTCACTTAATTACTCAAAATGTTGATAATTTACATCAAGAATCAGGAGTTAATGAAGATCAGATAACTGAATTGCATGGAAACGCAACATACGCAAAATGTCTAAGTTGCCATTTAAGATACGATCTTACTGAACTCAAAGAGTCCTTCCTCAGCACACAAGAACCACCTCTTTGCAGTTCCTGTAAAGGACTTATAAAAACTGCAACGATCTCTTTTGGTCAACCAATGCCGGAAACGGAAATGGTTATAGCTCAGAAGAAGAGCATTAGTTGCGATTTATTTATATGCGTTGGGACATCTTTAGCAGTTTTCCCTGCAGCAGATTTGCCTATACTAGCAAAAGAGACTGGATCAAAGTTAGTGATAGTAAACAATGAACCAACGCAGATGGATCATATTGCAGATTTAGTCATAAATAGAGATATTTCAGTAGTGTTCTCTGAAATAACCTTGTAAATTAATCGTGTGTAAGCGCCACTAATCCTAACAGCTTACCTTCTTTCATTTCTTCAAGAGTTCTATTGGCTTCAGAAACATCTCTCATCTCTACATCTACAGGATCAATCTTTCCTGCAACAACTAATTCCATCAATTCTTGCATATCGCCTAAGCTTCCTACATAAGAGCCCATAAGTTTCTTTTCAAAAAGAGCTTGCATAGGAAGTGGGAGCGTTAGCTGTCCTCCAAAAAGACCTACTACGACGTAACTCCCTCCTCTGGCTAAAAGGTTATATCCGAAGTTAACTGAAGCTTCAGCTCCTACAAAATCAACTATTGACCTTGCTCCTCCCTCAGTGAGTTCAAATAACTTCTCAGCAGCTCCTTCTTCAGATGAATTAATAGTAGCAGAAGCTCCTAATTGTCTTGCCATTCCTAATTTTTCATCATCAATATCAATAACTATTGGGCTTATGCCATATGCAGCTTTGGCTATTTTTAGAGCTAATAACCCTAGCCCTCCTGCTGAAACAATCACTAAAGAATTATCTTTATTGTAAGGTCCTGCTTTCTTTAAAGCGCTGTAAGCCGTTAAGCCGCGACAAGCATAACTTCCAGCTAAACTGTCCGGAGTATCTCCAGCATCAAATAAGTATTTGGTATCAGGAACTAAAACATGATCTCCATAGCCGCCACCAACATGGATTCCTAAATTAGAATTATTCATACAGTAATGAGTCATGTCATCATTGCAAAGATCACAATCTCCACAGCCCATCCAAGGATAAGCAACATATTTCTCACCTACATTTATACCTTCCACATCGTCTCCTAATGCTACAACCTCACCAAATATTTCATGACCCATAGTTAATGGTTTACCTTCTGGTAGTGGCGAAGGTAATTGAACTCCTCCTCCCAAGTCAAAATATCCGTCGTGGATATGCACATCTGAATGGCAAACACCGCAGGCTATTGTTTTCAATAAAACTTCATTTCCTTGGGGAGTTGGCATCTCTAAATCCTTTTCTTCTAACGGTTTCCCATTCTCTACAACTTGATATGCTTTCATCTTTTTAATTGCTCCAGTTAATGTTTTGTTATAGATAGATTATCTTTATAATCTCAATATTACAAATAAACTTTTAAAGGACTAATCATGACAGATTTACAAATATTTAGAGAGGAGACTAAAGATTGGCTTGAGGCTAATTGTCCTCCTGAAATGAGAAAACCTGGCGACGTGTGCTGGGGAGGAAGAAATCCTCAATTCTCGCACCCTGATCAAGAGATTTGGTTAGAAAGAATGGGAGATAAAGGATGGACTTGCCCTACTTGGCCCAGTGAATATGGAGGGGGCGGCCTTTCAAAAGAAGAAAATAAAATTCTTCAAGACGAAATGGGTACTATAGGAGCTAGGTCACCTTTAGGAAGTTTTGGTATATGGATGCTAGGTCCTGCCCTTTTAGAGTTTGCAACAGAAGAGCAAAAGAAAGAACATCTTCCTGGAATAGTCAAAGGTAGATACTGGTGGTGCCAAGGATATAGCGAACCAGGTTCTGGTTCAGATTTAGCTAGCTTAAGCACAAAGGCAGTTGAGGACGGTGATAATTACATTATAAATGGACAGAAGATATGGACTTCATACGCTGATAGAGCTGATAAGATTTTTTGCCTAGTTAGAACTGGACCTCAAGAACCAAAACACGAAGGAATAAGTTTCTTGCTTATTGATATGAATCAACCAGGAGTCACAACAAGACCAATCACTCTTATAAGCGGTAAATCTCCTTTCTGCGAAACTTTTTTTGATGATGCATCAGCTCCCAAAAAAGATTTAGTTGGGGGCCTTAATAAGGGGTGGACGGTTGCTAAAAGACTTTTGGAACACGAGAGAACTATGATATCTAATATGGGTCTTGCTGGAGGAGGAGATGGTAGCGGCAGTAAAAAAATGTCTGGTCTAGCAAAAGTAAGTAAACAATATGTTGGTGAAGACAAAGATAAGAAAATAGATAACCCTAGCTTAAGATCAAAGGTTGCTAAGCACGAAATGAACTCAAGGGCCTTTGGATTAACTCTTCAAAGAATAGGTGAAGAAACGAAAGTTGGTGCCCCGAGTCCCGCAGCGGCAATGAGTAAATATTATGGCACCGAACATAATAAATTGAGGTACGAACTTCTATTAGAAGCCATGGGTTCTAAAGCATTAGGTTGGGAAGGCGAAGGTTTTTCTCCTGAAGAATTAGCAATTACTAGAGATTGGTTAAGAACCAAAGCTAATTCTATAGAAGGCGGAACCTCAGAAGTTCAACTTAATGTAATATCAAAAAGAGTCCTTGGACTCCCAGATTAAGAAAAAGGATAAAATATGGCTTTAATACTGAACGAAGAACAACAATCCTTAAAAGATATTGCCAAGGATTTCCTTGAGAAAAATGCACCTATTACTCATTTCAGAGAAATTAGAGATACAGCTAATGAAACTGGTTACAGCCAAGAACTTTGGAGAGAAATGTCTGAACTTGGTTGGGCAGGTATTTTGGTATCTGAAGAGTATGGAGGATTTGATTTCGGAATGATGGGAATGGGCGGGATCCTCGAAGAAACTGGTAAAACTTTAACCCCGTCACCCCTTTTTTCAACAGCGGTATTAGGAGCAAGTCTTTTAGAAATGGCAGGTGATGATTCTCAGAAATCCAACTACCTCCCGAGATTGGTGTCTGGAGAACTTACTACGGCTTTTGCCCTTGAAGAAGGAAGTCACCATAATCCAACTAACATAAATACAAGTGCTAAAAAGGATGGAGATAATTTTGTGATAAATGGCAAGAAAACATTTGTGATTGATGGTCACTCAGCTAACTTAATTATTGTTGCTGCCAGAACTAAAGGAGATGAAAGCGATCCAAGCGGTATCTCATTATTTTGCGTAGATTCGGACAATAAGAATTTGAAAGTGATTAAGCAAAGTATGGTTGATTCTAGGAATTGCGCTGAAATAGAATTAAAAAATGTCACCGTCTCCAAGGATGACTTGCTTGGCGATCTTCACAATGCCTATTCTGTTATTGAAAATGTTCTGGATGTTGCAAGAGTAGCTATTGCCGCTGAAATGTTAGGAAATTCTTCAAAAGCTTTTGAGATAACGCTTGATTACTTAAAAGAAAGAAAACAATTCGGCGTTTTAATTGGCAGCTTTCAAGCCCTAAAGCATAGAGCTGCTGAAATGTATTCTGAGATAGAATTAACTAAATCTGCAGTTGTTTCTGCGATGAATGCTATAGACGAGAAATCGAATGATAGTGCTCGACTCTCAAGTCTATGTAAGTTTAAAGCTTGTGAAACTTCTCACTTGGTATCGAATGAATCTGTACAAATGCATGGAGGCGTTGGTGTTACTGATGAGTATGATGTTGGACTATTCTTAAAAAGATCTAGAGTGGCGGAACAAGTCTTTGGTAACGCGGATTATCATGTAGACAGATACGCGACTCTAAGTGAATACTAGGGAAGAGTTTCTTTTCAAGAATCCTTAAGACCAACTATGAGTTTCCTAAAAGGAGTAATCTGTTTCTTATTGTTGGTTTTAAATACTCTCTTTTGGTGTATTTTCTTACTTAGCCTAGCAGTTATTAAATTAATTATTCCATTTGAGACATCAAAGCGAATATTTACGCGTTTAATTATATTTATAGGTGAATGTTGGATATTTTGTAATGGGTTATGGATTAAAGTCTTTCATAATCCTAAATGGAAGGTTGAAGGCTTTGAAAAACTAGATAAAAAAAACTGGTATCTTAGTGTAGCCAACCATCAATCTTGGGCAGATATCTTTATCTTACAATCTATTACCAATAGAAAGATTCCTATGCTTAAATTTTTTATGAAGGACGTATTAATCTGGGTTCCCGTTATAGGTCTAGCTTGGTGGGCCCTGGATATGCCATTTCTTAAGAGGTACTCTGAAGAAAAAATAAAACGAAACCCGGAACTAAGAGGAAAGGATATATCTTCCATGAAAAAATCTTTTACTAGATTTTCTAGATATCCAGTTTCTATTTTTATTTTTGCAGAAGGTACTCGATTTACTAAAGAGAAACAAGATTTACAAAGTTCACCTTTTGGTAATCTCTTATTGCCTAAACCAGGGGGAATTGGCCTAACTTTATCTACCATGCCTTATATAAATAAAATGATAGATTTCTCTATCAGGTATGAAAGTAATAAGAGGACTTTTTGGGCTTTTCTTTGTGGCGAAATGAATGAAGCAACCATTAAAGTTAATTTAATTGATATTCCCCAAAAGCTCTTAGGTGGTGAATATAGTGAAGATGAAGTTTATAGAGACGATTTAAAGAATTGGTTATATGATATTTGGCAAAAGAAAGACAGGTTTCTTAACATCTAAGAAAGGAGAAATTAAATGATAGACCTTTACTACTCACCTACTCCAAACGGATGGAAAATAAGCATTATGCTTGAAGAGGCAGGTATGGAATATAAAGTTATTCCTGTAAACCTAGGAGCTGGAGATCAATTTAAACCGGAGTTTTTGAAAATCAGCCCAAACAATAGGATGCCTGTTATAGTTGATAGTGACGGTCCTGGAGGACAAGAAATTAGTGTCTTTGAGTCAGGTGCAATCCTTATGTACTTAGGTGAAAAATCAGGCAAATTCTTTCCTCAGACTGCTAAAGACAGAATGAGGGTTCTGGAATGGCTTTTTTGGCAAATAGGTGGTTTGGGTCCTATGGCAGGTCAAGTCAGTCACTTTGTAAATTACGCACCTAATTTCCCTGGAGATCATTCTTATTCAGAAAAACGATATAAGAATGAATACGACAGATTGTTAGGTGTGATGAACATGGTACTCGAAGAAAGAGATTTCCTTGCGGGAGAATACTCTATTGCTGATATGGCCTCTTTTCCTTGGGTTACAGCCTATAAAAGATATGAGGTAGATCTAGATTCTTTTAAAAACGTACGAAGATGGTTTGATAATATTAAATCTAGACCTGCCGTAAGAAAAGGCATGGATGTGGGGAAAGAAAATAGAAATTTTGGTAAAGGAATTTCTAAAGAAAGCCTAAAAACCATGTTTGGGCAAGATTCTAAAAGTATAAAAGAAGAGGCAGAAAAAAAATTAAAAGATTAGATTAATTTTATAAGAATTCTTTAATCAGCTGGATCCTATCATTTCCAAAAAACATATTAGTTTCGTCTACAAAGAAAGTAGGAGAACCAAAACCTCCTCTGTCCATTAATTCTTGCGTATTATTAATAAGCTTTTCTTTGGTATTCAAATCATTGATGTATAGAAAAAATTCTTGCTCATCCCAATTAAACACTCTGATTATTTGCAATAATACATCGTCTGAAGAAATATCTTTTCCATCTGTCCAGTAAGACTTAAATATAAATTCTGAGTACTCTTCTATACTCCTCTTATTAATAGCAAAAAAAGCTCCGCGCATAGCTTTTACACTATTAACAGGAAATATCTTAGGCCAATTAATCTTTATATTTCTTACAATTGCCCAATCATTTAGATCTTTTTGAGAATAATCTGATTTCTCTTTTACAGGATTTTTTCTAGATTCGTAAACACTTGGATTGATAGAATTAAAGATCCCTCCTACTAAGATAGGTTTCCAAACTATATTTAAATCGTATTCTTCCTTTAACTCCAATAAGCCCCTAAAGGATAAATAGGTCCAGGGACTGCTGCAATCAAAGTAATATTCAAGTTTCTTCATCAATCTATTTAGCAAGATATCGGAAAATAAAAATAAAATGAACATAATTTTTATATAAAATAAATCTAAATTTATCTACGTAAAGTTTTGTGAAAAAAAGTTTCTTATTATTAACTCCTGTATTACTGCTTCTGGCTCAAGGAATCTCTGCTGCAGAGGCGATAAAATTAGATGATTTCTCTTACACAAAGAACCAAGTAGCTCTAACTGATGAGGTCATAAAAATCCTGGAAGAAGACCATTTTTTAAAAAAAAGTTTTGATTCTGTTCAACTAGAAGCCTTTGATCTTTATTTAGAAAGACTTGACCCCAATAAAAATATATTTCTTTCAAGTGAATTAAATAAATTTAAAGAGGAGATTACTAAGAAAGGACATATTGAAGATAATCTGAAAGTAGCTTACGACGCCTTTAAAACATACGGTAAACGTTATCAAAGCAGATATGATCTACAGGTAAATTTTCTTAATAATATATCTGATAATGATCTAAGAAGTTCGAAAAGAATTATCAGAGACAGGTCTAAAGCTGAAAGATTAGATGTTATTGAAGAATTAGAGAATTCGTGGCAAAACTTAATTATTAATGATGTCATTCAGCTTATGCTTTCAGGTAATTCTGTTGAGGAATCTGCTGAAAAAACTCTAAAAAGGCTTAAAAACCAACTTAACTATTTTAATCAGACAAGGAATGAAGACGTCTTTAATATCTATATAAATTCAATATCTTCTATCTATGGTCCGCATACTTCTTACATGTCTCCTAAGAATACTGAAGACTTTGACATAAATATGAGCTTATCGCTAGAAGGCATAGGAGCTCTCCTTTCTCCTGATGGCCCTTACACTTCTATTTCTTCATTAATCCCTGGAGGTCCAGCTGAAAAGTCAGGACTCTTGAAACCTAAAGATAAGATAATTGGTGTAGGGCAAGAAGATAATGGAGAGATGATTGATGTAGTCGGATGGAGGCTTGACGATGTTGTGGATCTCATAAGGGGCCCTAAAGATTCAAAAGTAAGACTAGAAATTATTCCAGGCACTTCCGTAGATGATTCAAACACTAAAGAAATTCAGATTATAAGGAATTTGGTAAAACTTGAAGATCAAGCAGCAGAAAAGAAAATTATCAATATAGAAAGAGACGAAAAAACTTTTAAAATCGGCGTAATTGAGTTGCCAGCTTTTTATTTTGATTTTGAAGCTTATCAAAAAAGAGACTATAGCTATCGAAGCAGTAGTAAAGATGTAAAAAAGCTTTTAAGAGAATTAAATGAAGAAAATATAGAAGGGTTAATTCTAGACCTTAGGAATAACGGAGGAGGATCTCTTTACGAAGCAAATGCTTTAGCCCATTTATTTATAGGAAGAGGAACCACTGTTCAGGTAAAAGACTCTAAAGGCAACATACAAGGGCTTGGTGAAAGGTGGGGCTATCAATTCTTTGATAAACCTCTTGTCGTTCTTGTTAATAAATTTAGCGCATCAGCTTCAGAAATTTTGGCTGGTGCAATTCAAGATTATAATCGCGGCATAGTTGTTGGTACTGACACTTTTGGTAAAGGAACTGTTCAAAGGGTTGATATGCTCTCAGCTGGACAATTAAAATTCACTGAATCAAAATTTTATAGAGTTTCTGGAAGTAGTACTCAAAATAAAGGAGTAATTCCAGATATAGAAATTCCTGTAAGCTTTGATGTAGAGGAGGTAGGAGAAAGTAAGCTTGATCGAGCACTTGAGCATGACACTATACCTACTGCCTATTATAGAAATTTTAATAGGGTAAGTTCTCACTTAGGCTTATTAAAAGAAAAGAGCCATACCAGAATAGATAATTCTCTTTTCTTTAGTTCAATGGAAAATAGAAAAGAATGGAGAAAAGCTAATGACATTACTTACTTAGATCTGCATATAGAAGAAAGAAGGAAGATCAAAGAAAAAATAGAGAGTTTTGTCTTATCTCAAGAAAATAAGTTACGAAAAAAACTTCAACTTCCTACCTTTCAGAACTATCAGGAATTCCTAGATAGAGATAAAGATCCTGATACCTTAGATATAGAATTTAATGTATTAGATGAAGCAGCGAATATTTTAAGCGATCTTATAGAAATAAAATCTGGACCTTTAATAGCATCATTAGACAGAACGGGTTAAATATGAAAATAGTCTCCTTTAATATAAACAGCATTAGGGCAAGGCCTCATCAGGTTGAAGCTATAGTAAAAAAACATAGACCGGATGCCATTGGCTTGCAAGAAACTAAAGTTCATGATGATGAATTTCCTTATGAGATTGCGGATTCAATAGGCTACCAGGCGCATATACATGGCCAAAAGGGGCATTATGGAGTAGCTATCCTAACTAAAGATAAACCTAAGAAAGTTATTAAAGGATTTGAAAATGATAAAAAAGATTCGCAAAGAAGATTTATATCAACTAGTTTAAAGAAAGGAAATAAAGTAATTCATGTCTTGAATGGGTACTTTCCCCAAGGAGAAGAAAGAGATCATCCTATAAAATTCCCCGCCAAAGTGAAATTCTATAAAGACTTAATTAAGCATCTAAAGAAAAATTATGACTCTAAAGATCTCCTAATAGTTATGGGAGACTTAAATATATCTCCTCAAGATATAGA
>Ga0208764_10001018_pt1 | contig 18198 bp, 17 predicted proteins | sample ETNtaG_18_FD_185762 | JGI IMG/M metagenome (GOLD analysis project Ga0208764, IMG submission 185762) | Marine microbial and viral communities from oxygen minimum zone, Eastern Pacific Ocean - ETNP201302SV91 (SPAdes) (version 2) | ecosystem: Environmental > Aquatic > Marine > Oceanic ... | reverse complement strand
ATACCCATTACAGAATTTGGAAACGCAAAATTATTTAGTGCACTCTTGTCACCACTATAAGGAGTTGCGACTGAAGCCGCATCACCTTGTGTGAAACTAATGCCTATCGCACCAGTTGAAGCACTTATCGTTAAATAAGTTCTACCTTGATCATCTGCAGTTCCAGGGACACCGTCAGGTCCTGGACCTAAATACCCATTCTCTGAGTTTATATCAGGCTGATTAAAGGTACTTGATCCGCCAGCTAATTGTAACTGGTTATTTATCAATTTACCTAACGAATACATCTGACCACTATTGTTCAATGTACCGTCCATCAGACCTGAAGTATAGCTTCCTCCAATTGTTACAAACTTACTGAAGTCTGCACTACCGCTAGATCCAGAAGATGAACCTCCTCCAGAAGAAGGGTAAGGATTCAACTCAGCTACTTCTTGTTCACAAGCAAAAAATACTAGTGAAAGAACAGCTGTTAAAAATATTGATTTAAACTTTTTCATAATCATCTATTTATTAGTTTAAAAATTCGTCAAACGTTAGAGATACATAGAATAGTTTTCCAACGAATGGACCACCAGGTCTAGATCTGTAATCATTATTATCAATTCCAATGTGATTACCACCAACTTTAACTATAGTCTTTAGACTCTCAATTTTATAATTTACTTGAGCGTCAAAAGTTCCATAAGCTGGAATCATCATATTAGCAAATGTACTCTCATACAAAAAATCATCTTGGAATCTTAGACTAGCTGAGAAACCAAAGTTCTTAAATACCTCTCTATTAGCAAATGTAAATGAGTACATGTTTTCAGGAGTATTAAAGTAAGAGATGAAATCACTCTCTCCTGGAGCCATTCCATTTATCTCTAAGTTTTTGTAATTGTAATTACCTGTTAACTTATAACCCATTCCTAGGTCAACTGTAAGACCCATACCAAATCCCCAAGATTTTACATCATCATCAGTATTGCTATTCAGAGCCCATGTGTAACCAGCTGGAATAGCTTGTCCTTTATGAGAAGAAGCATATTTAGCATTTACATTCTGTCCTCCTTCGAAGTCTTCGTAACTCGTGCGGTAATAGTTCATGTCTACAAGTAAAACATCACTTATTACACCCTTATATCCAAACTCAAATGATGATAATCTCTCTGGTTTGACATAATCAACATAGGCTTCTTGCAACAATCCTGGATTACCACCAGTAGGATCTCCGGTTGCAGCATCAAGAGTTCCACCTGAAAGCAGATAAGCTCGGTAAGATGCATTAGTCCATGCATTACCTTCCATAACTCCGTATCTTTCAGCGTTTTCTTTAGCAGTACCAAGAAGTGTTGATGTACCAGCAGGGAAGAATATAAACTGAGACTGAGTGTCAGGATTCCTGAAACCAGTCTGATAACTAAATCTTAAATTATGTGTTTCTGAGAATGTATAAACTGCAGCAACTCTTGGTGTTACTCTACCTTCATAATTCTGATTTTTATCATATCTCAAGGAACCAATAAGTCTAAATCCGTTAAATACTTCAGTGTTTACCTGTGCAAAAGCTCCCCATTCACCGATATGGATTCTCTCATTAACTCCGTCTCCGTCAGGATCCTCGTTAAATACTGTTCCGTCAGTGAAAATACCATAGTTTCTGTAGTTAGCTCCTAATAATAACCAGTTAGCAGCCTCGTAAGTTATATCTGCATGAGTTAATTTTGAGTTATCATAGAAACTTGCTCCTGGACTAGTAGGATCTTGGAATCTGTTAGCCATCACCTGATCTCTTACCGCTATCCAAGCTTCAGAACCTACTGCAGGTATACCTGCATCAGCAATGCCTCTAGATACACTATGAGCAGCATCTATATTTCCAGCAGGAACCCCAGGAATATATCCCTGCATAGCAGTTATATAAGTCTGTAGGTATGTTGGCGCCCATTCAGAAGCAGAAGGGCTAAATACTTCATTCATAATTCCACCAAGTGCTCCTAAGTTATAGGAATCACCTGCGTCGGTAACTGACTGATAAATTTTAAAATTAACTTTATCACTCTCTAAACCGAATTTAAAGAACTGTTGTCCAAAATTTCTTAGAGCATACTTTTGTGCTCCAGTATAGATAGTGTTACCACCACCTTTTCTATATACTAAAGAAGCCTCAAGGTTGTCATTAACTCTGTAGTTAAGTCCTATGTCGTACTTCATGTTTTTAGCATCATTGTTATCAAGTAAGAATTCTTCAGGTAGACCTGTTCTTCTAAGATCCAAGACTTGTTCTGGTAACTGAGAGACCCAGTTTCCTACAAGTGAAGCAGCTGCCATAACAGGAACTGCAACTTGAGTTTCATCTCCGTGAAGGTTTAGACCATTGAAATTTGGTCTTCCTCTCATGTCGATATTTCCTAGAGCATTTCCAGCAGCATCTACGTTAGTAGTATAATCGTCAGCTGTCCAGTCTGTCGCCATGTCATATGAGAAGTTTACTTTGATAGCAAGCTTATCATTGAATGCTTTAGCATACCTTAAGTTGTATTTTGCATACCCATCATTTTCATTCCCAGCTCTGTGTGATTTCGTATAACCTTGCATCACCTGAGCAGAAAGACCTTGGTATTCAAAAGGACTCTTACTAGCCATTAACATCGTACCATTAAAAGCATTAGGACCATAAAGTGCAGAAGATGCACCAGGTATAATCTCAACACTTTCTAAATCAAGAGGGTTAATACCTACTAAGTTACCAGTAGGGAAATTAAGTAATGGAGCTGATGTGTCCATACCATCTACTAACTGAACAAATCTTGTATTTGCATCGGTAGCAAAACCTCTTGTGTTTACGGCAGCAAAGTTTAGACTTCCTCTACTCACCTTGACACCTTTTATGTGTTCAAGTTGATCCATGAAATCAGCAGTAGCTGAATTTTGGATTTCAAGTAGATCCATCTTTTCAATTGTAACAGGTGCCTCTAAGATACTTTGCTCGACTCTAGAAGCAGATACTACAACCTCATTTCCAAGCAGATAAGATTCTGACATAGTAACGTTAAGGTCAGACACATTAGAAGATACTGTTACCTCCTGTGTCTGGTATCCAACAATTGAAAATACCAATGTCGCTGAAGATTCAGAGACATTTAAACTAAAGTTACCATCTCTATCTGAGACAGTACCTAGCACTTTACCTTTAACTATAATATTAACACCTATCAGACCTCCATTTTCATCTGAGACGTTTCCAGATACGGAAATGCTTTGAGAAAATGATTGAATTGATATTGTGGAAAATAATAGAAAAAGGCAGATTAATTTCCTAAAAAAATTATTCATACACTTTATAGTTTTTATTTAAAATTTAAAAGTTAGTTAAACTAACAACAACTAAGTAAATTAATGAAAATTTAGATATTTAGGATGGTTTATCTGAGTTATTTTTAATGTGTTCAATGAGCTTATCGCATAGTTTATTAGTCTCTTTTGACATATATTCATCACCTGTAGAGCTAAGAATACTCTGGCTAAGTCCTCCAATGCAGTCTATATAAAACCTTTTCATCTCATCAGTTTTCATCTCCTTTGTCCACAAGTCAATCCTTAGAGTGTTGTTTTTCTTCTCATCCCAGAGAGATAAGCTGATTGATTTTGTTTCGGAAAGACCGGCGCTAATACTATCCTCAGCATTCCATTCTATCTTTTCTGGAATGTTTTTATCATCTAACGATACAATAAACTTAATTTCTGATTTTTTCATTACTTAATAATTTAATTGATGCAATTTTGTCTTTTTGTAACTGTTCCTTTAAATCCTTCATGTTATTAAACATTATCTCATCTCTAATCTTTGAGATAAATATGATACGCAAATTTTTATCATATATGTTATTATTAAAATCAAATATATGTAACTCTATCCTTCTGTCCTTTCCTTTTACCGTGGGCCTGAAACCAATATTTACCATTCCTGAGAGTTTTTTGCTGTCAATATTCACATAAGCCGCATAAACTCCATCTCCAGGTATTATTTTATTTTTTTCAGTAGAATTTATATTAGCAGTAGGAAAGTCAATTGTTTTTCCAATTCCATCGCCTTTTTTTACTATTCCATCAAGATAAAATTTATAACCTAACATCTTATTTACATAAGAAAATTCTCCTGTTTTCACTTTGTTTCTAATAGAAGATGAGCTGATATCTAAAGTGTTATCTATCTCTTTCTTCTTCACCTCTTGAATATTGAAAGTGTAGTTTTCTCTGTTTTTCCTAAGAAATTCATAATTTCCTTCTCTTTCGTGTCCAAAGCAATGGTTATATCCTATTATTAACTTGTCTATATGGAGTTTATTAATAAGGTAATTTTTAATGAAGGTATCTGCAGTAACCTTAGAAAATGCTTTTGTAAATTCTATAAGGTAAAGAACATCTACTCCAATTTCTTCTAGGAAATGATGCTTATCACCTTCAGTGAGTAAGAGGTCAACCGAAGTATTTTTATTGAGTACCGTTCTAGGATGAGGCCAGAAAGTTACTAAAATACTTTGTCCTGTATTTTGTTCTGCCTGAGAGACTAACTCTTTTAGTATCTTTCTGTGCCCAAGGTGTATGCCATCAAAAAATCCAATTGTGGCAATATTATAATTGTTCCTCTTTACTTCTGAATTATCCCTAACTATTTTCAATCTTTTCTTCTTTAATTTTTTCTACTAAAATATCTATTCTAGATGCATTTTTAACATCATACTCTCCAATTTTTGTTCTTCTTAGCTTAGATAAAACAGCCCCACAATTAAGTCTGTCTCCAAAGTCTCTGGCTATAGAGCGAATATATGTGCCTTTTGAACATGTTACCTCAAATGATATGTTTGGCATATTTACTTCTGTAATTTTAAAATCATATATGTTAATACTTTTTTCTTTAATTTCAACATCAATATTATCTCTAGCATACTGGTAAGCTCTTTTCCCATCAACTTTTACTGCAGAGAATTTAGGAGGTCTTTGCAACTGTTCACCTAAAAAGGTTTTTCTAACCTTCTCTATTTTTTTTTCATTTATGTCAATTACTTCATTATATGTTGCAAATTCTGTCTCTAGGTCATGAGATGGGGTTGTCTTTCCAATAATAAATTCTCCAGTATAAACTTTTCTAAGATCCTGAATATCATTAATTTTTTTTGTGTTTTTTCCTGTGCATATAATAAGAAGTCCAGTAGCTAATGGATCTAATGTGCCTGCGTGCCCTACTTTTTTACACTTAATTAAAAACTTTAATTTTTTTACAACATCAAAAGAAGTCCAGTCAAGATCTTTATCAATTAATAATGTCTGCCCCAAATTATATTTTTCTAAAAAACCCATGTGTAATGCAAATGATTTTTCTTCAGCAAAGTAAAAGATTTATTTTATTTTTGAGGTTATACTATGAAAAGATATTTGATAATATTGATATGTTGTTTTAGCAATATAATTTCAGCACAAGAAGTTAGAAGCAAAAAAGACAACATTACACTTAGACTTGTTAATAAGATAGATCTTTCTTCTACTTTTAATATTACTGACAATAAGGTTGGAGAAAATATCAAGAAAACTTTTGAAGAGAAAGGACTGAATTTTTCTAGTGATGATAACAGGTACTTTATCTCAGTTTCTTTTGGATGGAGTTATAGGAGGTCTACGGAATTAGAGATAGATAATTATAAGGGTCTTATTGTAGATAAGATTGATGGAGATAAGATAATAGCAGAGTTCTCATGTTCCAAGACTAATAATATTGAGAGGTCTACCCAAGAGCTAATCAACTTGTTAATGTTCCAAAACGAAAAAGTTGATAATAATGGAAAATTCATTGATATTTCTGAACATTTTATGAAAATGAATGAAAAGATGTGGGACTCTTCAAGACCTGATTCTCACGCACCTTCTTCAATTCTAGCAGATCATACACATCCACGTGGAGGAATAATGCTAGGTTATAAATTCACTGCTTCTCAGGGAGAGAATAATTATAATGGGGATAAAATATTTAGTAGAGATGAGATATCTACCTATTATGATAGACACGTGTCATCTCAAAAATTTAATACTCATTCTTTGGAGTTTATGTATGGTATCAAAGATAACTTAACTGTTTTCTCAAATCTAAACTATCACATAAAAGAGTCTACATTTATATCAAAACAAAATAATGTCTATACGTTGAATTCATCTGGAATAGGAGATGTAGAGATACAATTTCTCTATAATTTACTTTCTAACAAAAATATAAAAATACACTCTAATGTTGGACTCTTTCTCCCAACTGGAAGTATATCTAAAGAAGATAATAACTCACTCCATGGAGCTAATGGTAGTGGTATCTTGGCATACTCAATGCAGATTGGGAACGGTCACTTTTCTTCGGTAACAGGGTTTACGGTTTTCTCTCAGTTTAAGAAATTTTCAGTTGGAATTCAGCCTATATATAAATTGTCATTACATGAAAACTCAAGAGGATACAAGACAGGCAATCAAATCAGTGTAAATTATTGGGGTGCAGTAAATTTAAGTAATTCAATAAGTATTAGCTTTAGACAAAATTATCTAAATCTTAGTGGTGTAACAGGTGAGGATTCTGAATTAGACTCGACCGTTATGATTTTAAATAATAAAAATAATACAGGTCATGTATTGTTAAATTCCGCATTAGGAGTTAATTTTTCCTTTAGAAAAGGACTCTTAAAAAACAAACGAATATCCTTTGAGTATATTCTTCCAACTTACATGAGTTATGAGGGATTACAAGTAGGTAATTTTCATAGTTTTTCAATAGGATTACAGTATAGCCCTGGCCATATGGGACATTAATTATGAGGTATATATTTATATTACTTTTTTTATTTTCTTGTGCTAGTGACAAATCACTTCACCAGTCAAATCTTGAAATTCTTGATGAGGTAATTTTAAAACACGATGAGCTCATGATAGAGATGAAAACACTGAAAGATCTAAAGATGAAAATAGAATCTCTTGAAGTTTCAGATACAAGTATTGATAAAGCTGTAAATAATCTAGATGATGCTCGAAAGCATATGATGTCTTTTATGAAAGGGTTTAGTGAAGAATTCCCATATGATAAATATCCTATGCAGAGGGATTCTTTTGAGGGGATAGATGACAAAGAACTCAAGCAAATAAACAACAAACTTCAAAAACAGAAAGAAGTTGTAATGCAAGTTTCATTTAAGTTTTCATCTAGTATTGATCAAGCTAAAAAGCTTTTAGATTGAAGTAATAGAATCCAATTCTTCAAATGAGTAGTTCATTATTCCTGAATTACACATGTTATAATTATAATGCCACCACTCAAATTCATATACCGAAAATCCATTTCTTTCCATTGTTGATATAAGTAGATCTCTGATATCTCTTTTTTCCTTTTCCCCTCCATTGTAGTCTGGGTATGCTCTCTCCGTAAACTCATCATAGCCAGAAATCATCTTAATATTTTTACCTGATTTCTTATCATAGAGTCCTATATCAATTGCACAACCTCTATTATGTACAGATCCATCTGTTGGATCTGCGACAAAATGTTTCAGATGTTTAGGTGTGCCTTCCCAAAACATTTTAGTGACATACCATGGTCTGTAAGCATCAAATATCACTATTCCGAAACCTTTTTCTTCAAGATCTTTTTGAGCTTTTAAAAGGTTCTTGGCTGCGTCTTTATTAAGATATGCCTTTGATAAATTATAAAATTTTGATCTCATAAAATTATTTTCAGATGCATACCTTATATCAAGTTTGAAATTATCGTTTAATTTCTTAAGGTCAACTAACTCTAGATGAGATTCTATTGAGTCTAGTTTTGGAGTTGGAGAGTTTACAGATATCTTCCTTAATTCATGTATTTCTTTTACTGGTTCTATATAGAACGTGCCTTCTTTTAGATTATTACATCCGTATAAAATACTTATCAAACCTACAAATAGACAGTAAGCTGAGAAGTAAATAAGCTTACTTTCTTTTACAATTTTCAACATAAGTTTACACGCAATAACCCCACTAAAAAGTGCAGATAAAAATCCTACAGCATATGGAAATGAAATTAAATTAGCCACTACTATGTCCTCACTTGAGAGTCCATCAATTATCTTTAATAAAAGGATTCCAAATATTGGAATAAGAACCATTAAAAATGAAAATTTTGTAGCTTCTTGTCTATTTATTCTAAGGAATATAGCAGTTGAAATTGTGGCGCCTGATCTTGAGATTCCAGGTAAGATTGCAAAAGCTTGTGCAATACCAATAATTAAAGCATCAATAAATGTAATTTTTCTACCTTTTTCCTCTCTGCTGAAGTAGGTAAAAAATAAAAGAATAGAGGTAACTAATAGCATAGAGCCAACAAGAATAATGTTTCCATTAAAAAATGACTCAACTCTATCTTCGAACAAAATACCAATAATCCCAACCGGAATACTTGAAACAATAATTTTTAAGGCAATATCTATCTCTTTCTTATTAAAAGTGAAAACGCCTTTTATGATCTTAAGGATGTCACCTCTGAAAACATAAATTATACTAATCGCAGTTGCAATGTGCACAAGTACAGTAAAGAGTAGATTTTGTGATTGTTCAGTATTCAGTATAAAAGATGCTATCTCTAAGTGTCCGCTGCTACTTATAGGTAAAAATTCTGTGAGACCTTGAATTATTCCTAGGATGAGAGCTTCATACCATTCCATATGTTATTTTCCTTTGTGAAAAATGGCAAAGAATTGAAAAATAAAACCAAATAGAACAATAATGGGCCCAAGAGTTAGTCCAAGAAAACCATAGCCATAATCTTCAGTGTCTAGGGTCATTATAAAAAATCCAATGAAAATTATTGCTACTCCTATTCCCATCAATTTATAGTTACTATTGTTAAAAGGCATATTAGAATTTTTATCCATTGTCTATTTATATAAATCGTCCAAAGTAGAATTTAAATATTTATTTACTGATGTATAAGTACTAATCATTACCATCAGAATGCCAGTAAATATTAGCATGATAAATATAGTACTTAATTTTTCAATGCCTACTATCATATTTGATGCATTTATTTTTTCATTGATAAATATTATTACGAGGTAAAGTAGGGCGGAGGAAATAATTCCAGATATAAATCCATAGGCTAAACCTCTAAGTATAAAAGGTTTCAAGATATAGTTAGAAGTAGCCCCTACGAGTTGCATACTCCTGATAAGAAATCTTTGAGAGAAGAGTGCAATCTTTAGAGTGTTATTAATGAGAATAATTGATATTAAAAAAAGGATAAAAAAGATTCCAGTAAATACTAAGCTAATATTGCTGATGTTTTTATTAATATCATTTATCATATCTTTAGAATAATCAACTTCATAAACACCAGGAATATCAAGTATATTTTTTTCAATTTCTGATAATTTTTCAAACTCAAAATAATCAGAATTAATTTTTAGAATAATTAGGTCTCTTAAAGGATTGTTACCTAGAAAATCAACAAAATCTTCACCTATTTCCTCTGCAAAATCTTTTGCAGCATCTTCACTTGAAATATAATTCAAAGTTGATTCATCTTTAGCTAAGACATAGTCCTTTGTATATAATATTGTTTTAATTTGATCTACTTGACTTATTGATATGCCCTTGTTCAGATAGATATTTACTTCTGTATTCTCTTGAATTAATTTCTTGACCTCAAATGATGAAAGAACGAAAAAACTAAAAATACCTAAAAGTAAAAGAGAAAGAGAGACACTAAAAATTACACTTATAAAAGGAAAATTTCCAAAAGTTTTTTTAGCTATCTTCTTTCTCTTCTTGTACATAATTTAATTATACCAATAATGGAGCAATAACTAATGCTACAACTGATATTAATTTTAATAAAATATTTAATGATGGACCAGAGGTATCTTTAAATGGATCTCCAACTGTGTCACCAACTACTGCAGCTTTATGAGCCTCAGTACCTTTATTTCCAGCTTCTTCAATCATCTTCTTTGCATTGTCCCATGCTCCACCTGCATTGGATTGAAAGATTGCCATTAAAACTCCTGATGATGTAACTCCTGCAAGAAGCCCTCCTAGCATCTCTGCACCACCAAGAAAACCAACAATAACTGGGACTGATATTGCCATTACACCTGGAAGAATCATCTCTCTAAGCGCAGCTTGAGTTGATATCTCAACACATTTACTGTATTCAGCAACTCCGTCAGCATCATTGAATATCTTCATGTCAGCCTTACTAGCTTTCGAGAGATCAGAGTTATATTTTCTCATCACTTCAAGTGCAGCTTTTAGTTTTGGAAGTTCCTTAAATTGTCTTCTCACTTCTTCAATCATACTCATTGCAGCTTTACCAACAGCATTCATAGACAAAGCTGAAAATACAAATGGTAACATAGCCCCAACTAGTAGCCCAGTCATAACCACAGGGTTTGAGATATCAATTGATGTGATCTTTGCAGTCTGCATAAATGCAGCAAATAATGCAAGTGCAGTAAGTGCAGCAGATGCAATAGCAAATCCTTTACCAATAGCTGCGGTAGTGTTACCTACAGCATCAAGCTTATCTGTTCTCTCCCTAACTTGAGGAGGTAACTCAGCCATTTCTGCTATTCCTCCAGCATTATCAGATATAGGTCCGTAAGCATCAACTGCAAGTTGAATTCCAGTATTTGCTAACATACCAACAGCTGCAATAGCAATTCCATAAAGACCAGCAAATTCATATGAAGTAAGAATTGCTGCGCAAATTAGAAGAATAGGTATTGCAGTTGACATCATACCAACTCCAAGTCCTGAGATAATTGTCGTAGCAGCTCCGGTGTCTGATTGTTTTACAATCGATTTAACTGGAGCCTTTCCTGTTGCAGTATAATACTCAGTTACTTTACCAACTCCGAGACCTGCTAATAGACCTGAGATAGTTGCATAGAAAACACCTATTGAAGTATATTCTTTTCCATTTAATACCCAAGTATCAGGCAAGAAGAAATTTATTAGAAAGTAAGTTGCGACAAACATAAGACCTGCAGAAACAAATTCTCCAGTATTTAAAGCAGCGTGAGGACTACCACCTTCTTTTACTCTTACAAAGAAAGTACCAATTATTGACATAATTATTCCTGTTGACGCAATAAATAATGGAAGAATTATAGCATTAGTTTCTATTCCTGAAAATTCTTGAAGACCAATAAAAGCTGCCCCTAATACCATTGCACCTATAATTGATCCTACAAATGACTCAAATAAATCAGCTCCCATACCGGCAACATCACCTACATTATCACCTACGTTATCAGCAATTGTAGCAGGGTTAAGAGGATGGTCTTCTGGAATTCCAGCTTCGACCTTTCCCACAAGATCAGCACCAACATCAGCAGCCTTTGTGTAAATTCCTCCTCCAACTCTAGCAAATAAAGCGATAGATGAGGCACCCAAAGAAAACCCTGAGATAACTTTTATTACGGTATCAATGTCTTGGAACATATTACTATAAATTAAGAACAGAGACCCTAATCCTAAAACACCTAATCCAACAACACCAAGTCCCATTACTGCTCCTCCTGAGAATGCAATCTCTAGAGCCTTACCGAGAGACTCCTGTGCAGCATTTGTTGTTCTCACATTTGCCTTTGTTGCCACTTTCATTCCAATGAAACCAGCAAGACCAGAACAGAATGCTCCTACAATAAATGATACTGCGACCAAGTAACTTGATCCTTCACTCTCTCCTTTCAACCCAAGTAATATGGCAGTAATAATTACAAATACAGAAAGTAGTTTATATTCTGCCCTAAGAAATGCCATTGCGCCATCAGCAATATTTTCGGCAATTCTCGCCATTTTTTCAGAACCAATCTCTTTTGAAGCAACCCAATTGTTTTTTAAATAGACAAATAAAAGCGCTATAACTCCAGATCCTGGTACAAAGTATAACAATTCGTTCATAGTAGTTAATTTAAATTTTACCGCAAATATAGTATCTTATATTTAGCTACAATGTTCTTCGTAAACGTTTTTCAAATGTTCAGAAATCATCGATGCATTTCTACCCTCTATATGATGTCTTTCCACAAAATGAATAAGATCACCATTATCAAATAATGCTATTGCTGGTGAACTAGGGGGGTAGGGAAGACACATCTCTCTAATCTTATTTACAGCCTCAAAATCTACACCTGCAAAAACAGTGTATAATTTATCTGGCTTTGTTTCTGAAATAGTAAGAGAATGCTTAACTCCAGGTCTTGCAGCTCCTGCTGCACATCCACAAACTGAGTTTATAAGGACTAAACATTTCCCTGAGTCTTTGTGAAGCTCTGAAACAACAGTTTCTGCATCTTTTAACTCGTTAAAGCCTACAGATGTAAGCTCTTCAATCATTGGTTTTGTTAATTCATCTGGATACATTATTAATTATTTTATATTCAACATTTACATAAATCCTAATTCTAACTTAGCCTCTTCAGACATTAAGTCAGATGAGTAGGGTGGGTCAAATGTAATTTCTACATCAACCTCATTTATTTCTTTGATCATCTCAACTCTATTCTTAACATCAGCAGGGATAGATTCTGCTGCGGGACAATTTGGTGATGTTAGAGTCATTAGTATATGTACATTATTAATAGGTAAAATTTGGATGTCATATATCAAACCCAATTCATATACGTCTACTGGAATCTCCGGGTCATGGACAGTTTTTATTGCCCTTACAATTTTTTCCTTTAGTTGTGTTTCTTCTTTCTCTGTCATATTTATTTATTTGATAATGCAATTATTCTGAATTTATTCTCCATAGATTCTAATCCGTTTGACCTTTGTGTTCCTATAAATCTACATAAACCAATATCTCCAATAAAAAACAATTTTGTATCAAGAATCTCTTGACATGATTTCCCTGAAAAAATTCTAATAAGTAAACTAAGGAGACCTTTTGTGATTGCAGTATTGCTATCGCCACTGAAGAAAAGTTTGCCATCTTTATTTTCATAAGTAAGCCACACCTTTGACTGACATCCTTTCACTATATTTTCTTCTTTTTTATCTTTTTCATTGAAAACATCAAGTTTTTCTCCGAGTTCCATAAGGTAATTCAGAGTCATTTCTAGGTCTCCGTCTAAAACTTTAAAGTCATCAATTATTTCTTTTTGTATAGACGTCTCTTTCATCTATTTAATAAATTTTTAACTGAGTCTACAAAGAAATCCACTTCTTCCTCAGTATTATATAATGCGAGAGATACTCTAGCTGTTCCATCTAAATTATATTTGTCCATTAGTGGCTGGGTACAATGGTGTCCAGTTCTTACAGCAATTCCTTTTGCGTCAAGTAGTAAGCCAAGATCGTAATAGTGAAAGTTTTCGATTGTAAATGAAAAAATCCCAATTTTATTTTCTGAATTTCCTATTATTCTAAAACCATCAATACTATTTAACTCCTTCTGTGCATAATCTCTAAGCTTATCTTCATATTGAATGATTTGATCTTTACCTAAATTTTCAATGTAATTTATTGCCTCTTTAAAGCCTATAACATCACCTATATTAGGTGTTCCTGCCTCAAATTTATACGGTAGATCATTATAAGAGGTACCAGAAAACTTGACTTCTTTTATCATCTCTCCTCCTCCCATGTAAGGAGGCATTTCTTCAAGAAGTTTTTCCTTGCCATATACAACTCCAACTCCAGTGGGTCCATACATTTTATGCGCTGATAATACATAGAAATCACAGTTTATATTTTGGACATCAATAACTGAGTGTGCAGAAGCTTGAGCTCCATCAATTACACTAATGATATTGTTTGTATTACATATTTCTACTATTTCTTTTATAGGGTTAACTGTCCCAAGTGTATTGGATATATGAACTAAAGAGACCAATTTAGTTTTTGATGATATAATATTTTTGAAATCATTCAAATCAATTTTGCCTTCATCAGTTACATTAATCGTATTCAATTTGAGATTTTTTTCTTTAGCTAGCATTTGCCATGGTACAATATTAGAATGGTGTTCCATCTCACTAATAATTATCTCATCTCCTTCTGAAAATTTATATTTTCCAAGAGATGATGATATCAGGTTTATACCTTCTGTTGTTCCTCTAGTGAATACAATCTCAGTATTTGACTTTGCATTTATAAATTTTTTGATCTTGGTTCTCGTTTTTTCAAACTCATTAGTTGCTTTTTCTGCAAGACTATGTACACCTCTATGGATATTTGAATTATACTTTTCATAATAATTTGAAATTGAGTCAATTACAGATTGTGGCTTCTGAGTAGTAGCAGCATTATCAAAATAGACAAGATCGTGATTATTAATTTTACTTTTTAGGATAGGAAAATCTTCCCTTATTGAATTAATAGGAAAACTATTCATAATTTAAACCTTCAAGTTCGCTTAGGATTAGTTCCTCGTAATGTTTTCTTAAATTCTCATCTTCTATTTTTTCAGTTATATCTGAGCTGAAAGCAGAGAGAAGAATTGAGGTAGCCTCCTTTTTTGGAATACCCCTAGACATAAGATAAAATAAAGCATCCTCATCTAATTGACCTACTGTGCATCCGTGTGAGCATTTCACGTCATCTGCCCATATTTCAAGCTGAGGTTTTGTGTTCACTTTAGCATTATCAGATAGTAGTATATTGTTGTTAGATTGGAATGCATTAGTTTTTTGTGCTTTCTGTCTCACATAAATTTTACCATTAAACACCCCTCTCGATCCACCTTCAACAATACCCTTATAATGCTCATTGCTGATAGAGTTTTCATCCATATGATCAACAGTTGTATGATTGTCAATATGCGACTTATTTTTAACAGCGTAGAAGCCATACATGTTAGCATAACAGTTTTTATCTTTTAGTAAGATATTTAGGTTATTTCTAATTGTAGCCCCAGAGAAACTATACGTATGAAAATTTGAAATACTGTCCTTCCTTTGGAATACATTTATGCTATTGAAGTGGAAGTTTTTTCTAAAATTTTGACATGAAAAATAATCTAATTTAGAGTTCTCATCGAGAAAAATTTCAGATACAGAATTTGAGAAACTTATTTCTTCAGTTGAACCTAAAAATTCTTCGGAAAAAGAAACATAAGAACTTTTTTTAATTAAAATTGATTTTCTAAAGTAAGAAGATTGTGTTGAATTGGTAAAGTTTATTATTGATATTTTATTTTTAATGTTAACATCTTTTTCTACACAGATTGTTAAGCATTCTAGGTGGTTAATGGTATTAATAGAGCTAAATATATCTTTTTTTGAGTCATCAAAACCTCGGTAGGCTTTTTGGAATTCACCTTTCATATCTTCTGATAAATCTGAGTATTTATTTATTAATACTCCTGAAGGGATTTTTGATAATTCTTCTTTATATAAGCCGTCAATCACAATTATCTTGTAATCATCATTCTTAGGAATTGATGATTTAATTTTTTCTATATCATAATCTAATTTAGAATCATCTATTTGAATTTTATTTGCTGTTTTCTTAAAGAGAGGAGTGTATTTATATTCTTCTTTATAAGTCTTTAATGACCCTTTGATGTTTTTTAGGGTGTTTGACTTCATAAGCTTCACATCTTTGTCTAATTCTCTAGAAATTGATTTTTCTAAATTTAAAGATTCAACCATATAAACTGTAAATTTTAATTTTTTACTTTAATCCAATCATAACCCTTTTCCTCAAGTTCAAGAGCAAGGTTTTTATCGCCAGACTTAACAATTTTTCCATCTATAAGAACATGAACAAAATCAGGTACTATATAGTCTAGAAGCCTTTGATAATGAGTAACTACAATAGTTGCATTATCTTTTGATCTTAGTGTGTTTACCCCATTAGACACAATTTTTAGAGCATCGATGTCAAGTCCAGAATCAGTTTCGTCCAAAATAGACAGCTTTGGATTTAACATAGCCATCTGAAAAATTTCATTTCTTTTCTTTTCACCACCTGAAAATCCTTCATTAATTGATCTACTTAGAAGTTCTTGTTTAATATTAACAAGCTTCATCTTTTCTTTCATAAGCTTAAGAAACTCTACTGCGTCTAAAGGTTTTTCTCCTTTTGATTTTCTCACTTGGTTTACAGCAGTTTTCATAAAATTTGTTGTGGAAACTCCAGGAATTTCTACAGGATATTGGAATGCAAGGAAAATCCCTTCTCTGGCCCTCTCGTCTGGACTTAACTCTGAAAGCTCACTGTTCATGAAATCTATTTTACCTTCTGTAACGTCATAATCTTCCCTCCCAGCTATAACAGATGCTAAAGTGCTCTTTCCTGAACCATTTGGTCCCATTATTGCGTGAACTTCACCGGTACTAACTTTTAGGTTTAATCCTTTTAAAATTTTAGTGTCATCAATTGAAGCATGAAGATTTTTTATTTCTAGCATATTTTAACATTTAAATTATTTAACCAACACTCCCTTCTAGAGTTAAAGATAGAAGCTTTTGAGCCTCAACAGAAAATTCCATTGGTAACTGTTTTAGTACTTCTTTTGCGTAACCATTAACAATTAGAGCGATAGCATTTTCTTCGTCAATTCCTCTCTGTAAACAATAAAAGATTTGATCTTCACCAATCTTGGATGTTGTTGCTTCGTGCTCTACCATCGATGATTTGTTTTCAATATCAATATATGGGAATGTATGAGCGCCACATGTATTTCCGAGCAGAAGAGAATCACATTGAGAAAAGTTTCTAGAGTTTTTTGCTCTTTTTATCACATTTACATGCCCTCTATAGCTATTTTGTGAAAATCCTGCTGAGATACCTTTAGATATAATTTTTGATTTCGTATTCTTACCTATGTGTATCATTTTTGTTCCTGTATCAGCCTGTTGGTAATTATTGGTAACAGCAACTGAGTAGAACTCCCCAATTGAATTGTCACCTTTCAGGATACAAGACGGGTATTTCCATGTAATAGCAGAACCAGTCTCAACTTGAGTCCAACTAATTTTAGAATTGTTGCCAAAGCAAATTCCTCTTTTAGTTACAAAGTTGTAGATTCCTCCTTTTCCGTTCTTATCTCCTGGATACCAATTCTGTACAGTTGAATACTTTACTTCTGCGTCTTTTTCTGCATGTATTTCTACAACTGCGGCATGTAATTGATTTTCATCTCTCATCGGAGCAGTACATCCTTCAAGATAGCTGACATATGAACCTTGATCAGCAACAATTAAAGTCCTTTCAAATTGTCCAGTGTTTGAAGCATTAATTCTAAAGTAAGTAGATAATTCCATAGGACACCTTACTCCTTTTGGAATATAACAGAACGAACCATCTGAAAAAACTGCAGAGTTTAGACATGAAAAATAATTATCTTTTGAGGGAACCACAGTGCCAAGATACTTTTTCACAAGGTGAGGGTGTTCTTTAACAGCCTCTGAAAATGAGCAAAATATTATACCTAATTCACTCAATTTATCTTTAAATGTTGTTCCTATAGAGACAGAATCTATTACTGCGTCAACAGCAACACCACTTAATCTTTTTTGTTCTAGTAAGGAGATTCCTAGTTTTTCAAATGTTTTAATAAGTTCTGGATCTACTTCATCCATAGACTTTAACATTTTTTTCTTTTTTGGAGCAGAATAATAAGAGATATCTTGATAATTTATTTTTGGTATATTTAGATTTGACCAGTCTGGCTCTTTCATTTTTTTGAATTGAGAAAATGCCTCTAATCTCCAGTTTAATAGCCAGTTAGGCTCTTCTTTTTTCTTTGAAATAAGCCTCACAATATCTTCATTTAAGCCAATTGGGGCCTGATCTACATCGAAATCAACAGACCATCCGTGCTCATATTCTTTGGATGTAAATTCTTTTAAAATTTTATCGTCTTTGCTCATGTGGTTTTTCTTGATGCAAATTTACTACACATTTTCTTTTTAAACGAAAGAAAAAGCTTTTTAGGATCAATTTAAAGACAAACCATCTTTCATGGTTTCCTCAATTGACATGAAAGATTCTGTCCTAGTAATTCCCTTTACTTTGTGGATCTTAGCATCCAAAACTTCTCTAAAGTGGGGCGTGTCCTTACAAAGGATTTTTATGAAGATAGTGTATTGACCTGTTATAGCGTGAATTTCAACAACTTCAGGAATGTTTTTTAGTGCTTTTACTGCTTCTTTATATAAAAAACTCTTTTCAAGATAAATACCCATGTAACAT
>Ga0208764_10001017_pt1 | contig 18210 bp, 17 predicted proteins | sample ETNtaG_18_FD_185762 | JGI IMG/M metagenome (GOLD analysis project Ga0208764, IMG submission 185762) | Marine microbial and viral communities from oxygen minimum zone, Eastern Pacific Ocean - ETNP201302SV91 (SPAdes) (version 2) | ecosystem: Environmental > Aquatic > Marine > Oceanic ... | reverse complement strand
CTTGTGATTTTTGAAAAATTTATCTAGCTTATTTGAGGGGTTGTGATAATTTTACGGGCAGAAAGGTACGTGCGTCAGGCTCATAACCTGAAGGTCGTAGGTTCAAATCCTACCCCCGCAACCAAAATTTTCCATTAAACTAATTTTTGCCGACGCTGTGCCGAAAGCAGAGTGAGTTTTTTTAAGATTTTCTAAAATCCCAAGGATATTGAAATTTCATTGACCACATCCCTAGTTTATTTTCTTTTGCAAACTCTTCGTCTTTAATAAATTTTTTTGAATATTTTCGATAAGCAAAGGCATAACCACTTCTCACTAAATAGGCTGATAAACTTTCTCCGTTAACAAAACATTCAGCTAACGTTCTTTTATAAGAATCCTTCCCTTCGCTTATACATTCAGGCGTTTCGTTGCCTATTTTTTTAATGAGAAGCATCTTTGCAGTTTTTCCACAGAAAATCTTTTCATCACCATTCATGCACGTTTGTTTTAATTCAGGTGTGTCTATACCAGAGAAACGAATTTTCTCACCGTTAAGCACGATTGTATCGCCATCCACTACTCTTAAGCTATCTGCGAAACTGGTGTTGCAAAACAACAAACCCAGAACCGCGATCCTTAAAAGTTTTTTCATTTTGAAAATTTGATCTAGCTTAAATACCTTTTTCTATAAGTAAGTAAATTTGATCTTTTTCAACTAAACCAACGCCTCTGGCAATTTGTTGACTATCTCTATAAACAGCAATTGTAGACCAAAAATTAATATTTAAATCTTTTAATAAATTTTTGTTTTTTGTGTGTTCAATATACAAAAATAAAACATTTTTGAAATCTTTTTTAGCTTGTTGAAGTATAGGTTTTTGTTTAGCGCAAGTTACACAGTATTTATTCCACGAGTATAGCACAACAGTTTTCCCATTATTTTGAGCTTGTTCAAACGCTTGCTTTGTAAAGTTTGTGGTATATTCCGAAGCAAAAGCGTTAGAAAAGTTAAAAAACAAAATTAATATCAATGCCTTTTTCATCTTTATTTTTAAATCCTAAATTTTGATTTCTGGCTATCTTTTAAAAAACCTTTTACAGTGTCTAAAGTAAGACTGTTGTAGCTTTTTCCGAAATTGTTGATTTTTTCAATAATTTTTGGAGGTGTGGTTATTATTTGGCATCCTAAATCTTTGGCTTGCAAAAAATTATAAGCTTCACGTGTGCTTGCCCATAAAATCTCTATATTTTTATATTTTTTTGTAAGATTAATGCTCTTTTTAAAAATTGGAACTGGGTCTTTTCCAACATCTGCCATTCTTCCTGCAAAAATTGAGATTATGGATTTTGATTTTTTATTCAAAACTTTAACTATTTTCTTTACCTGTTCATATGTATATACGGCGGTAATATTCAATTTTACATTCTTGGAGCTTAACTCCTTTATTACTCGTCCAGTAAATTTTCCTTTAGAATTTACTACCGGAATTTTTACATAAACGTTTTTGCCCCAAGATTTAATTTTGTGTCCTTGCTGAATCATTCCTTTAATATCATCTGCGAACACCTCAAATGATATGGGTTTTGTTTTACAAATTTTCAGTATTTTTAATGAATATTGTTTGTAATTTTTGGCTCCTGAAGCTCTCATTAAACTTGGATTAGTAGTAAACCCTTTTACTATTTTAAGTTTATTAAACTTTTTAATTATTCGATAATCGGCGATATCACAAAATATTTTCAAAGACATTTAATCTAAATTTTTTATTATTTCCTCTGTCATTTTTTTTGCATCCGCAAACAACATTAGCGTATTTTCTCTATAAAAAAGCTCATTATCTATACCAGCATATCCAGGTGAAAGACTTCTTTTCACAAATAAAACGGACTTGCATTTTTCAACATCTAAAACAGGCATTCCATATATTGGGCTCTGCGGATCTGTTTTTGCTACTGGATTTGTCACATCATTAGCTCCAATTACAAATGCTACATCGGTATTAGCAAAATCATTATTAATTTCTTCTAATTCAAAAACCTCATCGTATGGCACATTTGCTTCCGCAAGTAATACATTCATATGACCTGGCATTCTTCCGGCTACAGGGTGAATTGCATACGAAACTTTAATATCGTTTTTTTTAAGTGTATCTACCATTTCTTTTAATGAGTGCTGAGCTTGGGCAACGGCCATTCCATATCCCGGTACAATTATTACTGAAGATGCATTTTTCATCAAAAATGCCGCGTCTTCTGCGTTACCACTTTTAACTGGCTTTTGCTCTTTTCCTTTAGAAGATGATTGTTGATCTGTTCCACCAAATCCACCCAAAATAACATTAAAAAAAGATCGATTCATTCCTTTGCACATTATGTAAGATAAAATTGCTCCAGAAGATCCAACTAATGCTCCTGTGATTATTAAAGCAGTGTTTTCAAGGGTGAAACCTATGCCTGCTGCTGCCCATCCCGAGTAAGAGTTTAACATAGAAATCACAACCGGCATGTCAGCTCCACCAATTGGTATAATTAATAAAACTCCTAATAAGAAAGATATTCCAATTAATAACCAAAAAAGACTATCTGATTGTGTTTTGCAAAGATAAAATATTAGTGCGGCAACTGAAAAACCTAATAATAAGTTAATATAATGTTGTGCTATAAATGTAATTGGGTTGCCCGACATTATTCCTCGAAGTTTTAGAAAAGCAATTATTGATCCAGTAAAGGTTATAGCTCCAATTGATGCGCCTAAAGACATTTCTATCAAACTTGCTATTTTAATATTTCCTGGTGAACCAATATTAAAGGCCTCGGGATTTAAAAAAGCTGATATTGCTACAAAAACTGCAGCAAGACCTACTAGACTATGAAAGCCAGCAACTAGTTCTGGCATTGCTGTCATTGGTATTCTATACGCTATGAAAGCTCCTATTGATCCTCCTGCCAGTAGGAAAATTAACACATAAATAAAACCAATAGAAAAATTTCCTACCGATAAGAAAGTGACAGTTGTGGCAATTATCATTCCTAAAACTCCAAATAAATTGCCTCGTCTAGATGTTTCGGGAGATGATAGTCCTCTCAAAGCTAAAATAAATAACACACCGGAAACTAGATAAAATATTGCTGATAAATTTGCTGACATATCTATTTACTTTTCTTTTTCTTTTTGTACATTTGAAGCATTCTTTGAGTTACCAAAAAACCTCCAAAAATATTTATTGCTGCTAAAAATATTGCTAGAAAACCAAACATACTGGTTTTATCAAAAATACTGTTTACATTTCCTGACAGTCCAGCAATTATAGCGCCAACTATAATAACTGATGAAATTGCATTTGTGACTGACATTAAAGGTGTATGTAAAGAAGGTGTAACGCTCCAAACAACGTAGTATCCAATAAAAATTGATAAAACAAAAATACTTAATCTAAATATAAAAGGATCAATTTCCATAATCTTATTTTATTAATGTTTTTTTTATTATTTCATCCTCTAAATTAATATTAACTTTTTTATTTTTTTTGTCATAAAGATTTGCAACAAAATTAAATAAATTTTTAGCATACAGATTTGATGCTGAAATTGGTAATTTATTAAGAATATTTTTATCACCTATTATTTTGACGCCATTTTTTTCTACAATCTTGTCTGCTTCTGTAAAGGCTGCATTCCCTCCCTGGGCTGCTGCTAAATCATAAATCAAAGAACCAGCTTTCATGTTTTTTATCATATTTTCTTTAATTATTAATGGAGCTTTTTTTCCCGGAATTAAAGCTGTGCAAATTACTATATCAATTTTTTTTAGTGTCTCGCTTAAAAGATCTTCTTGTTTTTTTTTAAATTCCTCAGAAGCTTCTTTTGCATAACCTCCTTCTGTTTCTAAATTTTCAGAATCTTCCACCGTTAAGAATTTTCCTCCTAGACTTTCGACTTGTTCTTTTGCTGCTGCTCTTACATCAGTTGCAAAAACAACTGCGCCCATTCTTTTTGCAGTTGCTATTGCCTGCAATCCCGCAACTCCCGCTCCTACAACTAAAACTTTTGCAGGTGGTATGGTTCCGGCAGCAGTCATCATCATTGGTATAGCTTTTTCAAACATAGAGAATGATTCTACGACTGCTTTATATCCAGCTAAATTTGCTTGAGAAGAAAGTACATCCATCGATTGAGCTCTGGTTATTCTGGGCAACAAATTAAGAGAAAAAATATTTACTCCCATTTTAATCATTTTATTTACATTTTCTTTGGCTGAATAAGAGTCAAAAGTTCCGATTAATAAATTATCTTTTTTAAAAAAATCTAAAGAATCATTTTCAGGAAAATTAACTTGTAAAACTATATCCGATTTATTTATAACTTCTCTTTTGGTTGGTAATATATTTGCGCCTGCAGACCTATATTCCTCATCGGCAATACCCAAATGATTTCCATAATTTTTTTCGATATACACATTTAAATTTAAACCAAAATATTTTTTGACAACATCTGGAGTTACAGAAATTCTTTTTTCTAAGTTTAAATTTTCAATAATTGATCCAATATTCATAAATTCGAAGATAGATTGCTAGGATGCAATAGAATCAAAACTAACCTTGACGCGCTTTATATTTGGGATTTTTTTTATTCACAATATAAACTCTTCCACGTCTTCTAACTAGCTTAGAATTAATGTCTCTTTTTTTTAAAGATTTAAGTGAACTTGCAATTTTCATAATTTTTTTAGCCTGGCAATGTCCTACTCTCCCGTGCCTTAAGACAAAGTACCATCGGCGCTGAAGGGCTTGACTTCCGAGTTCGGAATGGGATCGGGTATTACCCCTTCGCAATAATCACCAGGCAAATTTTTATATAAATTTTAAGCGCAGTTGTAAACAAAAAATTTACCTTGCCATTAACAAAGTTTCCTGGTGGGCACGGCAAGAATTGAACTTGCTGCCTCTTGGATGTCGACCAAGCGTTCTACCAATGAACTACGTGCCCTGATTCTTGGATTTTTTTAAATAGAATAAAAAAGACGTATATAAAATTAAAGAAGCAAAAATTGATAATAGATTTGTAAGTAAAAATTTTGAAAATAAATATGGCACAATAATTAACAATTGAATAACTATATATGTTTTTAAATAGCCTATTTTTTCCATACTTAAAAAATGTAAATGTTCTCTGTCACCTTTAAAAGGATGTCTCCCTTTATATAATCGGATTATACTACATCTAAGCAAATCTACACCCGGCACAAGCATAATCAAAAATATTTCATCAGATGTGAACAGACCTTCAAAATTGTAACTTTTGACAAAAAGATATGCTATAATGTAAGAGAGCATATAATTTCCTCCGTCGCCTAAAAAAAATTTTCCCTTTATGTTGAGCGCGTAATAATTGATTAGAGAAATTATAAATATTATAGAAATATAAGTAAAAAAATTGTTTAAAATAAATATAAGAAATACAAATATTGCATATGTGCAAATTTGCAGATTTATCCCATCAAACATATTAAATGCATTCAAAAAAATTAGAAAACAAAATAATGTAAATAAGTTTGAAAATTCATCTATATAGAAAACCTTATCTGTAAAAGAAAAGTTAATTTTTTGTATTTGTAAAGTGGGATCAATCTTTATTGCTGTCAGAAATATAAGAAATGTGGCAAACAATTTTATATTTGGAGATAAGTCAAATTTATCATCATATATTCCTAACATGTAAAGAGCGAATGACATCAGAAAAAAAGATATTATAAATTTTGATGAATTAAAATATTGTGGGTTAAAAATAGTTTCTTGTTGTGTAAATATAAAAATCAAAAAAAGCAAAACTAAATTAAGAAAAATTATTGTTCCTCCTATGACATGCGCATCATATTTGTGAATTTTTTTTTCATTATCTGGTTTGTCAATGATGGATACTGCGGATGAAATTTTATTTTTAAAAATAAATAAAAAAATATTAAGAAAGAGGAAAATTGAACAAATTAGTATTGGGTTCATAATCTATGTTTTAGTAAATTTTTTTCTTAAATAAAATCCGAGCGGAAGATACATAATTATCGATAACCAATTGTTGAATATATTACCACTTGGTGCAAGTGGCCACAATGAAATAAAAAAACAAGAAAGTAGTAAAATTTCACAATCAGACAAATATTTTTTCTTATGAAATAAACTATTAAATTTGTGTACAAAATACTCTTTACAAACATAAAAGAATGCCAAAAGAAGAAAGCCAAAACCGATCAAGCCAGTTTCCGCCAGCATTTGAATATAATAATTATGTGGATGAGTCGAACAACTGCCTTCGAATTCTACTTTAAATTTTTCATCCGAACAGTATTTCCGAAAAGTTTTTGGACCTTTTCCAAAAATTGGATTATCTTTGAACATTTTTATTGATATCTCGTAGTGAGATTCATGTGTTCTAGAAAAAAATTTAAAATTTTGATCCACTGCGCCCATCTGCTCTAATGTATGATCTATCATGTGGGTTTTAAAATCTTTGTTCATAATAGAACTTCCAACAATTAATAAGATTGCAGAAATCAAAAAAGCACCAAATATTATTTTAATCTTTTTTTCTTCCAACATAATTAGAAGAACTATAAGTGCAATTGAAGTTACAAAAAAAGCCGTTCTTTCTCCAGACATATAAATAAGGGCAAAACCAAAAACAAAGATAATAAAAAATATATAGTTTAAAAATCTTCTTCCTGTGTTATTAAAAAGCATTAATGCAAAATATAAAGGCAATATTTTTGATAAATAGCTTCCAAGTATTCCCTCATCGCCAAAAAGCCCAGTAAACCTCCAGCCCATTCCAGGATCCATTTCCAGACCAAATAAATTTTGTCCAAAAATAATTTGAATCAGTGCATCAAAAATTAAAATAAAAAGAGTGATTGAAAAAACAAAGAACAAATTATTTACTAGATCATCATTATTGTCTATTAAATGCCACACGGCTAAAGAAAAAATTCCAAACCTAAAATAAAATAGAGAATTAATTAAAGCTAGAGACGGATCTTCGGATAATAGTGTTCTAAATAAAATATAAAAATATAATAAGGAAAAAATGTAAAAAAAGTTATTTTTATAATATTTCCATGATCTTTCTTTGACTGATAAAAAAATAAAAATTAGAGCAATTATTGATAAAATAGTATCTGAAATTAGTGGACCGGAAATTAGTGCTGCCGGTAAAAAATATAAAAGTGTACTTGAAAATTTAACTAGATTAGCTTTCATTTTAAAATTTGTAAGTATATAGCACTTATTTTTCTCCATTTTAAGTAAAATAGTTTGATTTAAAACATTTAATTTTATACTTATAAACTTATGTCCAAAAAAAAGATTGCGCTAATAACTGGAATTACAGGACAAGACGGATCTTACCTTGCGGATTTTCTTCTAAAAAAAAAATATGTTGTTCACGGAATTAAGAGAAGATCTTCACTAATCAATACTCAAAGAATTGATCATTTATATAAAGACCCAAAAATAGAAAAATCTGATTTTTTTTTACATTACGGTGATTTAACTGATGGCTTATCGATATTAAATTTAATCAAAAAAATAAAGCCCAACGAAATCTACAACCTTGCAGCTCAATCTCATGTTGCGGTTTCTTTTGAAGAGCCAGAATACACTGCTAATTCAGATGCTCTGGGAACTTTAAGAATTCTGGAAGCTATAAAAATTTGTAATTTAAAAAAATGCAAATTTTATCAAGCGTCAACGTCTGAGCTTTTTGGATTAACAACAAAAAAACCGCAAAACGAAAGAACTCCATTCCACCCAAGAAGCCCATATGGAGTTGCAAAATTATATGCGCACTGGATTACAATAAATTATAGAGAATCTTATAAATTATTTGCTTGTTGTGGAATACTCTTTAACCACGAAAGTCCCGTGAGAGGCGAAACTTTCGTTACAAGAAAAGTATCGAAAGGTCTAGTTAACATATATCTGGGTAAACAAAAAAAGCTGTTAATAGGAAATTTGCATGCCAAAAGAGATTGGGGTCACGCTAAAGATTATGTTGAGGCAATGTGGTTAATGTTACAACAAAAAAAACCTGAGGATTATGTAATATCAACAGGAGTTCAATATACAGTAAAAGAATTTATAAATATTTGTGCTAAAAAATTAGATTTAAAGATTGTGTGGAAAGGAAGCGGAATTAGAGAAAAAGGATACTATAATGGAAAATGTATTATTGAAGTAAACCCAAAATATTTTAGACCAGCTGAAGTTAGCAATTTAGTTGGAAATTCAGCCAAAGCAAAAAGTAAACTTGGGTGGAAACCAAAAACAAATATTTACCAACTAGTAGATGAGATGATCGAAGAAGATCTTGCTAAAGCCGAACAAGATTACATATACAAATAAATGAAAATTTTCAAAAAAATGAAAATTTACGTTGCGGGTCACAATGGAATGGTTGGTTCATCAATAGTCAAAAAACTGAATGAAAAAGGCTATAATAACCTCATTTTAAAGAGTCACGATCAACTTGAATTGTTAGATCAAAAAAAAGTTTTTGATTTTCTAAAATCAGAAAAACCAGACTATATTTTTATGGCAGCTGCAAAAGTTGGAGGAATTAATGCAAATGACACTCTTCCCGCTGATTTCATCTATAACAACTCACAAATACAAAATAACATAATTCATGGAGCTTACATAAATCAGATAAAAAATATTCTTTTTTTAGGTTCAAGTTGTATTTATCCAAGAAATTGTAAACAGCCGATGAAAGAAGAATATTTGTTGTCTGGAAATCTAGAAAAAACAAATGAACCTTATGCGGTTGCAAAAATATTGGGACTCAAAATGTGCGAAAGTTATAATAGACAATATAATACAAACTATATTTCTGTTATGCCCACAAATTTATATGGACCTGGCGACACTTACGATTCTGAACTCAGTCATGTAATTCCAAGTTTAATACTAAAAACTTATAATGCTAAGATTAAAAATTCTGATCTAATTTTGTGGGGAAGTGGAACTCCTAAAAGAGAATTTCTATTTGTGAACGATTTTTCAGAAGCTTGCATTCTTTTAATGGAAAAAAAATATAAAGGTAATTTTTTAAACATTGGAACAGGAGAAGATATCTCAATTAAAGATCTTGCTGTCAAAATAGCAAGTGTAGCTGGTTTTAAAGGCAAAATAATTTTTGATAAATCCAGGCCTGATGGAACACCACAAAAATTGTTGGATGTTAGTAAAATAAATAAACTAGGATGGAAATCTGAAACTGATTTGGATAGTGGGCTAAAAATTTGCTATGAAGATTATCTAAAAAGATTTTGCTAAAATAACATCAATTAATTTTAATATTTTAATAAAATTTAATACGACGGGCAGCAAAAATTACCATTTGAAGCAGTAAGAAACCGTGTCTCCATCTTGAAATATTTGTTGTGCCATATTTTCTAGCCTTATATCTGATTGGCAACTCAACTATTTTTAAATTTAATTTTGCGGCACCAAACAACAAGTCAAAATCGCCGAAAGGATCAAAATCTCCAAAATAATTTCTGTTTTTTGAAATTTTCTTATAATCTTCAGCTAACAAAACTTTTGTACCGCATAAGGTATCTTTGATTGGTTGACCAAGTAGCCATGTAAATGCCATTGCAAAGAATTTATTTCCAATTAAATTAGCAAACCTCATTGCTTGGTCTTGATAAGGGTAAATCAACCTTACGCCATTCACAAATTCACCTTTGCCACTAATTATAATTTCATAAAATCTTTTTAATTCCTCAGGCTCCACTGTCATGTCAGCGTCTAGTATCATTAAAATTTCACCTTTAGATTTTTCAAAACCAAATCTTACAGCATCTCCTTTGCCCTCTCCTTCTTGTTTAAAAACTTTACAATCAAAATTTTTAAATTTTTCTATAGATTCTAATATTTTTTCATATGTTCCATCGGTAGAATGTCCCTCTACAAAAATCACTTCTGTGCCCTTGCCTAAAACAGGTATCCTTTTTAATAGCTCATCTATATTTCCTTTTTCATTTCTGGCGGCTATCACGACAGAAACTGTTTTATCTAAATTTTGATGAAATTCATCGGGTTTCGCAATTAGAAAATTAGTCAAAGACAACCAGCTGAAGGGAGGTATTTTTGAAAGAAACCTGTTTAACACGCTTGAAATAAATGGAATATTAATTGGCAAAACAATTTCAGAAAAGCTTTTAACAGAACTATATCCTGTTAAATTTAATAAATTCTTTATATCATTTGTGGTAAACCAATTAAGATTGTCACTTAAGGTATTAAGGTGAAAAAAACTTCCCGCCTGAAGAGGTTGCTTCCATAAATGACTAAAATAGTTAAATATAATTCTAGTTCTTGATGTGCAATTAGGTTTAATTTTTTCTAAAACTTTTTGTAAATCCCATAATTCATTAACTACATCTGATAAAATTATATAGTCAAATTTATTTTTATCTAAATTAAAATTTTCTGCATCCATTTGATAAAAGTTTATATTAGGATGCTTTTCCTTAGCTAGTCTTACCATATTTTCTGACACATCAATTCCAACGCCATGGCTGGGTTTAAGCGCTGCCAATAAATCGCCATTGCCCGATCCAATTTCTAAGATTCTGTTCTCTTCTGGAATTAAAAACTTATAGGTTTTTATAATTGTATCTTTATAAAATTTAGAAAATCTAGTAATTTTTTTATCTGCAATTTGATCCCAAAAAAATTTTTTTCTTTTTAAATATTCTTTAATTTGCATTTGATATTGTTATGTATTTCCTCAAAAATGTTTTCTCCTCGATTATTATTTTATTTGCTCTAAAAGCGCAAGGGGTAGGAATATTAAAACAAGTGCCTCTCAAAGGTACATAAAATAAATCATTAGAGTTTGAAAATTTTTTTGTTTCAAAATTCCTTTCGGGCAATGAAAACCAGGGAAAATTTGAATATCTATGTGCATCCACTCTATTAAATTCACTATAAATTCTATCTATACTTTTGGTATTGAAAATCAAAATAGAAATCAAAATAAAAAAATTAATTTTTTTAAAATTAAATTTATTAATATTGCCAATAAAAAGAAATAATGTGCTAAAAATTAAGAAAATTATTATTGAAAATCCAAATCTGTATTGTGGTAATAAAGAAAACCAAAAAAATAAGCTTACAAAAGATGCCCAAAAAAACTGGAGCCTGTCACTTTTTTCATTTTTTTTGAGTCTTAAAAAATTTTTATCTGTTGTCCAAAAAATACATAAAAAACATAAACCAATCAATAATACAAAATCTAAAATTTTATTTTTGAAATGATTTTTTAACCAAAAAGGAGTCCATCCATAAATTGCATCTGGAACTTCTTTAGGATTTTCTTTTTGGAAAGCTCCTTCTCCGGTATGATAAAAACCTTTGGCCCATTTAGAAGCGATCTCTCTATGTTCTTCAATTTTACTATAATTTACCACCCATGATATTTTATTTTGTGAAAAACAAGTATTTTTTAAACCATAGAAAAAACAACCAGTTTTTAAAAAACTGTTAGCAAAAATTATGAATAGAGTTAAACCTGATAAAATTAAACCTCTCAAGAAAGTTTTGGATTTAATATTTAAATTCAAAAAAGATTTATTTCTAATCAATAAGTAAAAAATTATAGGTAAGAAAAATATTGAAGTGACCTTGATGGCAAGTGCAAAAACAAAAAATAAACATACAAAAATAATATTTGCTTTGTTAGATTTTTTAAAAAATTGAAAAAAAATAAAAATTAATACAAACTGAGAAATGTAATCATACCCGTACTCGCTTAGTCTCGTAAATTTTATCAATAAAACTAAAAGAACGACAATTGAAAAAAAAATTATTTTTTTCTCAATTTTTTCATTTTTATAGTCGTAAAGAAAGGAGCATAGGGCCACATACACTAAATAAACAGGAACATAAAATAATTTCAGTTCAAAATAAGGAAGATAAAAAAAACCCTGAACATAACTAAACATTGAAGAGTAACTATACCTTACAAAACTATCTAGATTGGCCATTCCAAATTTAATCATGCCATCAGTCAGTTCTTTTAAATGCTGGTAATGGTATAAATGAAAATCTTCATGAGTCTTGGAAATAAATATTCCAAGCAAAAGCAAGCTAGGTAGAATTATTTTCTTAAATAATTTTAAATTTATTTTATAGTAATAAAAGTAAAAGCACAGACCAAATAGCAAAATTAATAAATTTGAATATTTGCTGTAACCAAAAAAAATATAGTTAAAAAAACCAAGTAAAAGCAAAAAGATTAATCCAATAAAAAATAATTCGAATAAATTATCAATTTTTTTTTGTCCTAAATAGATAGTTGTTAATTTTCCAAAACCAGCAATAGAAAACAAAGATAGCAAATAAACTAGGGACAATAAAATTACATCAAATATCATAAATTATTTTTATTTCTATTTTTTTTTTTTAATTGATCAAAATAAAATATACCCTTTGAGGTTAATAATATAAAAATAATTTCCAAAGGAAATCTGTACTTTGCATACCCTATGGGACCAGATACAAGCAAAAAATAAATAATTATTGAAATTAAAAATAATAATAAATGTTTGTCTTTTTTAAAATAATGGAAAATTCCAAATAACTGCACAAATCTAAATATAATAATTAGCAAAATTCCAAATATCAAAACGAAAGAATAATAAATGTTGGAATTAAAAAATATAAAATTAAATGCTTGTTTTACAAAGGAATTACCCGGAGTCTCGTAAAAGGAGGAATGATCTATTTTGAACAAAGTCGCAAAATCGATAAACGGAGGAGAAAATATATTTTTCATTCCTCCCCAAAACCAAGCTTGAACAATAGAGGTAACTTTATATTCTTTAATGATATTGAAAAAATATTTTTTTGCCTCTTGGTTTAGCTCGAAATAATTTTCAACAACTTCAGGTTTTAAATCTTGTTTATAATTTTTCCAAGCGTTATAGTTTTTTATCCTTGCCTCACTCAAACTTATTTTCTTTTCAAACTGATCAATATGAGGAAGGTACCAACCGCTTAAGCTCTCTGCTAAAGAACTTGTTAATGCAAAATGTCCATATAATTTATGATTATGAAACATCCAAGGAAAAATAGTTGCATAAAAAGTAATTAAAAAAACAAATATAGATAGAATTTTTTTTTTTAAATTATATTTAGTGAAAATTAAAAAAATCAAAAAAACTATTGGAAAGTAAATAACCAATGGTCTAACCAAGGCCGAAAGTCCAAGAAAAATTCCTGAAAATATTAAAAATTTTATTTTCAGAAATTTAAGAAAATAAATTGAAAAAAATAAAAAAATAAAAAAAAATAATCCAAATAAAGTTTCAGTTAAAAAGAAATTAGCGTGAATGATAAAATTGAGGTTTAACGAACATAAAATTCCTGAAATAAATGCTGTTTCTTTGGAATGTATTAAGCCAATATTATAAGCAATTATTATGAAAGACAGACTGAACAAATGTTGAATTAGAATGACAAGGTTTAGATTATTATAAAATTTCAAAATTATAGAGATAAATGCTGGATATAATGGCGTTCTGCTTGCGGAAAAAGTTTCATCGAATTGAAATTGATCATACAACATGGTTCCCAATTTAATGTATTCTGTTTGGTCACCCTGAAAATATAATCCTGTATTTTGTAGAGTATATAAATATAAAGAAATTCTTATAAGTATAGAAAGCGCAATACTAAAAAAAAATAAATGTTTTAAAGAATTAATATTTATGTTCAACTTCATTTAGCTAGCATTATAAAAAACTTTTTTCAACTTCAAAATAATATTTTTAGACTATTTTTATTTATTAAAAAAAAATTTTCTGACCTATTCTTTATGGTTTTGGCATAGGATTCTATGTTTTTAATTTCAACAAAATCTTCATTAAAAAAACTATAATTTATTTTTCTTTTAATAAATTTAATTAGGTTTTTTGTTGTATACCCAAAATCCTTATATATATATGGGGCAAATTCAAAGTATATTATAGGATTATATTTTTTTATAGTCCTATATCCGCTATTTAAAACATCAAGTTCATAACCATCCACGTCTATTTTAATAAAATGAATTTTTTTATTTATTTTTTTAACTAAACTATCAAGGGAAATTATCTGATGGGTATTTTTTCTTAAAGAGCCTAAATGAATTTTATGTTTATTTTTCTCATCAGAAAAATTCCAGGAAGAGTGAACGTATTTCACTTTTTTATAATTGCTTGAGATAAAAAAATTAAAGATTTTAATTCTTTTTTTTAGATTAGAATTTAAACTAATATTTTTTTTTAATTTTTTAAATGCATAAATAGTAGGTTCTATTGCAATAATATTTGATTTATCGAAAAATTTTGCAAGAGGCAAAACCACAGACCCAACGTTGGATCCTACATCTATTAAGTTCATATTTTTATTTTTATCCAATACCTGTTGAACATTGAATAGTTTTTTTTCATTCTTAATATTTAAAAAAATACCAAGATCAATTCCTTCATTTAGATCAATTAAATATGAAATATTATTTCTAGTAATTATTCTTTTTTTTTTACCTAAAAAAAAAATCAAAAACTTGCTCAAAATTGATGCGATATATATTTTTTGAGATGTTGTAAATTTAAACATATTTAAGGAACCATAAATTTAATAAAAAAATTTTACAAAAAATCAAGATTGGCATTCATTAAAAAAATCTTTTATTAAGAATCCTATATATCATATCAAACACATGATAAAATCTGATTTTCTTTCCTTCTTCATATGATCTTCCATTATAACTGACCGGAACTTCATAAATATTTTTTCCCTTTTTTAAAACTTCACAAATTATTTCAATGTGTTGAGAAAATCCTTCTGATTTTAGCAATTCAGGATTTATAAGATTTTTTTTAAAAGCAAAATAACAACAACAAATATCGGTTAAAGTCTTGTTATATACAATATTAAATATTAAAGTAATTAATTTATTTCCCAATTTATTATAAAAGTTATGGGCCTTTGTATACTCAGAATAAATAACTCTAGAACCTATAATTCCACTAGCATCAAACTTGCTGAAGACGTTTATAAATTTAGAATAATCTTTGGGATCATACTCTAAATCAGCATCCTGAATAATAACATAATCGCCAATAGATTTTTTAATGCCAGATCTTACTGCATAACCCTTTCCTTTATTATAATCATAAGAAATATATTGGTCATATAAAGACTCGTTATTTGATAAAATCTTATTTGTTGAATCTGAAGATCCATCATTAACCACAATTACTTCGTAGTTTACAGAATCTAATTTACTTTCTTTTATTTTCTCAAGAACTTTTAATATCGTTTTTTCTTCGTTGTATACTGGTATTATAATAGATAAAGTTTTCATAATGCGATAATTTAAATCATTTCTAGGTCAGGCAAAGGAAATATTAATTTTCCTTTATTTTGTAAAAAAAGCTTTTCCTTATTGAGGATAAATTCTCTAAAATGCCAGGGTAAAACTAAAAAATAGTCAGGATTCATTTGTTTTGCCTGTTTTTCTGAAATAATTTTTATATTTGTTCCGGGTGTTAGTTTATTATATTTAAATGAATTTACTTCGCCTATATAGGGTAAAATTTTACTGTTTATTCCACAAAATTGAAGAATTACATTTCCTTTGGTGGAGGCTCCATAGCCCAAAACCAATTTCTTCATATCTTTTAAATTATAAAGCAAATTTCTTAGTAATTTTTTTTGTTTTAACGCATTAATATAAAATTTTTTAAAAGTTTCTAAATTATTAAAATTAAATAATTTTTCTTTATAGAGTAACCATTCGACAATTTTTTTATTTTGTTGATATTTTGACTTTTGCTTAGCAACTGTTAAAGCAAAGCTTCCGCCATTTATACTATTTAATTCTATATCTATTATTTTAAATCCAACCTCGTCCAAAATATATTTAACTGATTTTAAAGAATAATATTCTAAATGTTCATGACAAATAGTATCGTATGAAGTATTTTTGATCATGTAAGGCATATAGCTTTGTTCGAAATGCCAAACACCATTGTCATCCAAACTTTCGTGAATGTCCCTAACAAATTTGAAGGGATCATCTAAATCATAAAACATGGCTATTGAGGTAATTAACTTTGCTTTCTTTTTTTTTAGATATTTTTTTACTACATCATAGGAAAAAAAATTAGGTATTTTTTTTATGCCTTTTTTATATTTTGCACCAAACTTTCTGATAGTTGGATCAACTCCTATCAAGTTAAATTTTTGATCAAAAAAAGACAAAAATGTTCCGTCGTTGCTTCCTATATCAATAATAATATCCTGATAGTTGAGATTAATTTTTCGTTTTAAAATGTTTACCTTGTTTTTTAAATGAAAAAACATGGATTTGTTGAGAGAAGACATATACCCATAATTGTCACCGTACATTTCGTTTGCGTTGAATGAATTTTTTAATTGTAAGAGAGAACACTTTTCGCAATGTACCAGAGAAAGCTTTCCTTTGGAAATTTTCATTTTTTTATTTGAAGGAAAAACGCCAGTTAAAACTTGGGATCCCAAACTAAAAGCATCTTTTATATTTTTACTTTTACATGATCTACAAATTGATATTTGCATAAAGAAATTTACAAATTAATATTTTTTAAAAATTCTTTTTAGAAACACAACAAGTAAATAGTATACTGCAAATAATATGTCATTAAAAGCAATATTGGAACTTCCGATTTTTCTAAATGGCAATGGTACAGCTATTTCTGAAATTCTGTGTTTTTTTACATGCAATATAAAAATGCTTTCCCAAAAATAAGAATACCCATTATCTTTTGCCAAAATCAAATCTGATAAAGGAATTTTTTTACAATCTATGCATCTAAATGCGCCTGAAGAATCATATTTTATAGACAAAAGAAGAGAGACGGCTATATGCCGTAAATAAGTTATTAAAATTCTAAAGAATGGCCAGTCTTTCATTGAATTTTTTTTAATAAATCTATTGGTTATAATCATACTATGATCTTTTAATTTTTTAATCATTTGTTTGATATATTTTGGATCATGCGTTCCATCAACATCTAGAGTAACGATAACACCATATTTTCTTTTATAAGCCCAAACAAAACCGTCCTTGTGAGCTGATCCAACTCCCATTTTTTCAGGTCTAAATATATATTTGATTTTTTTATTTTTCTTTCCCAGCTTTTTTATTATTTCTTGAGATCCATCTTCTGATTTGTCATCTACAAATAATATATCAAATTTAATTTTGATTTTTTGTAATTTTTTATACATTACAAAGATATTTTTTTTTTCATTAAATGTGGGAATAATAACTAGTATTTTCATTAGAATAGCGTTTGGAAATATTAAAACTTCCTAGTTTTATAGCAATAATTGATTATAAACTAAACATATAATATATTTTGCTGCCTCGATCTTGTGATTTTTTTGAACAAATTTATGAAAAATAATAGAATTTTAATTTTGGGATATTCAAGCATAGCCAAAAGAAAAGTAATACCTGCAATCAAAAAAATAGGAAATTTAGAATTCGAAATCTGCTCAAAATCTTCAAATCGAAAAAATTGTGGAGAAAAAAAATGGCACAAAGATTATGACTCTGCTTTAAAATCAAGCAAATCAAATATAGCTTACATATCTTTGCCAAACTCGATGCACTACAAATGGGCAAAAAGAGCTTTGACGCTTGGGTACCACGTTATTATTGATAAGCCCGCAACAATAAAGTTTAGTGAAACTTTAAACCTTATTAAGCTAGCAAAAATAAAAAAAAGATTGCTAGCAGAAGCAATTGTCTATAATTATCACAACCAAATTACTTCCGCTATAAAATATATTGGTGGTTATAGATCAATAAAGAAAGTCTATGCAAATTTTAAAATTCCTATGCCAAAAAAAAATAACATACGAAAAATTAAAAAACTAAAAAGTTACTGCTTTTATGATATGAATCCTTATGCCGCATCTATTCCAAGAATTTTTTACAAAAAAAATCCAAAAAAAATTTATATTTTAAATAAAAAAGACTATTTTAATAATTTTAGTTTATTAATGAAATTTTCAAATGGAATTTTTGTTGGTGATTTTGCATATGGCTCTGAATATAATAATACCTTAACCTTATTTAGCAAAAATAAAATTATACAATTAAATAAAATTTTTTCACCTCCAAACAATATTA
>Ga0208764_10001010_pt1 | contig 18297 bp, 18 predicted proteins | sample ETNtaG_18_FD_185762 | JGI IMG/M metagenome (GOLD analysis project Ga0208764, IMG submission 185762) | Marine microbial and viral communities from oxygen minimum zone, Eastern Pacific Ocean - ETNP201302SV91 (SPAdes) (version 2) | ecosystem: Environmental > Aquatic > Marine > Oceanic ... | reverse complement strand
AATTACTCAACAAAAAGACCAAAGGCTGACCAAGCTCCCTATGAGAGTATGGAAGCGGGTCTTGCATCTTGCACTGGACTAAGTATTTTACTTATTGATGCCTGTCGAAGTGTCGGAATACCTGCCCGTTTCGTTGGTACTCCGATGTGGTACAATAACTCTGGAAACCACTCCTGGGTTGAGATTTGGGATAACGGCTGGCACGTTACCGGCGCGGCCGAACCTACTGGTGAAGAGCTGAATAGTTTCTGGTTCTCCGGGCTTGCTAGCAGAGCGGTTGAAGGACACCCAAAGTATGGGATATATGCAGCAACATGGGCAGACTCAGATCTGCACTTTCCGATGGATTGGTTACCAGGAGTGACATCTTATAATGCTGTGGATGTTACACCAAACTATATAAAAAATGTTGACGATAGTCTGGTCCCAATACGTATCAGGACACTAAACTCGAAAGGCGAGCGGCAGCAAGTGGCAGTGATTGTAACTGGCGAAGATAATTTTTCTTTTGAAGGTGTCAGCAAGAGCGAAGGCTTTGATGCTAATGATCACCTGACTCTAATGTTGCCAAAGGGTAAAGAGTTTATCATAAAGACAAAAGGCGATGAAAGAAGAATCAACGTAAACAAAGAAGAGATTGTTGATCTGAAGATTTTGTATTAGATATTATTATTTTATATAAGAGCACATTTTTAGCAATGTTTGATGGATTAAAAAAAGAATATGATAAAAATGGCTATTCCATAGTCCGGAATGTGATTGACCCAGAGCTAGTCTCTGAGGTTGAGGGTCACGTCCGCTGGCTGAGTAAAAAACATCCGGATACCAGGCCAGAGGCCTTTCACCATAATCTACTTGTGTGCGATCCGTTTATTCATCATTTACTTGATAGTAAAAAACTTCTTGATATTATTGAGTCAATTATCGGTTCTGATATTGCTCTGTTTGCCGCTCATTATATCGCAAAAAAGCCGTACGATGGTAAACCCGTTGGTTGGCACCAAGACGGATCCTACTGGCCTTTGGAGCCGATGGAGGCTGTATCGGTCTGGCTTGCTGGAACGGACTCAACCGCTGAGAATGCATGCATGCGAGTGATTCCAGGGACACAGAATAAAAAGATGTTTAGACCTTCTCAGATGATAAACCTGAACACAGAGGATTATGTCTTAGATCTGGCGATTGACCCCAAACAGATTAATGACTCTGATGCGATAGATATAGAGCTTAAAGCAGGAGACATATCGATCCACAATCCGTCAATAGTTCATGGCTCAAACTCAAATATTTCTGACAAATGGAGGATTGGACTTACGCTTCGGTATATTCCCACATCTACTTATGTAAATAGAGAGGGGTGGGAATGTATCCTTTTAAGAGGGTTTCCCAAAAGTGGAATAAAAAATATTTATGCCAAAACTCCTGTGTTTGATCCGAAAGAGCATATGCCTTTTAATGGCCAGGAAATTTATAAATAGTATATCTACCTGCGAGTTGGGTAGTGTTGGTTGGAACAGATAAGGAAAAAAGATTAAGGCTTTCAGGTAAGAACTCTAGACTATCTTGACATGGTCAAGGATGTATCTATTTGTCCGATTATTTATAGATCTTCTTGAGTAATTGATGCTACTTATCTAGTTTTCTGTAGTTTAGTTTTTTTCTGTCTAGCCTCTTAAGATGATCCCCGAGTCTATCAATGAAGCCAGTATAATCTTTTTTATTTTTTGGTGACCAGACAGCCTCAGAAAGTGCACACATTCTTGGCAGTAGCATATACTCTGCTTTTTTAGTTGTGGGAATATACTCTGTCCAAAGATTGGCCTGTCCTCCAAGAATTAGGTGTCTTTTATTACTATCAATCTTATCTGGGACGGGCTCAAATTCGTATACTTTTGATAGTGGGAGATACCCGCCTATAGCCAGCGGTTCGTTATCTTTATTTTCTGACTGATAATAGTCAAAGTAAACATGAGTCGTTGGGGACATGATGACCTCATGTCCAGCGTTAGCAGCTTCAATTCCGCCGTCCATTCCTCTCCAGCTGTGCACAATCGCATTTGGCGCCAGGCCTCCTTCTAGAATCTCATCCCAGCCGACTAGCCTCTTGCCAAATCTTTCAAGTATTTTTTCTATGCGCTTAATAAAATAACTTTGCAGTTCGTGTTCATCTTTTAGGCCTTCTTCTGCTATCCTTTTTTGACATTTTTGACATTTTTCCCATCTTGTTTTTGGACACTCGTCCCCGCCAATATGTATATACTGTCCTGGAAAAATCTCGGCTACTTCTTTTAGTACATTCTCTAAAAAATGAAAAGTTTCTTCATTACCAGCGCAGTAGACCTCTTTGTGGACACCCCAAACTGTCTCAGTCTCATGTGGGCCACCAGTGCATGATAGCTCAGGGTAGGCTGACAGAGCCGCTGTCGCATGTCCTGGTAGTTCAATTTCAGGGACGATAGTGACAGACCTTTGTTTTGCATATTCAATAATATCCACAATCTCTTTTTTGGTGTAGAAACCTCCATATGGTTTTCTATCAAACTTGTGAGGTTTATCTGTGTAGTGGCCGGAGAGTGTTTCTTTTCTCCATGCTGCGATAGTTTCTAATTTTGGATATTTTTCTATCGGGATTCTCCAGCCTTGGTCCTCGGTAAGGTGCCAATGAAAAACGTTCATCTTGTGAGATGCTATAATATCAATATAGCGTTTGATAAAATCAGCGGGAAACATGTGCCTTGCCACATCAAGCAGCATCCCACGCCATTTAAACCTTGGACTATCAATGATCAGGACGCTGCTAACAGTAGATGTATTATTAAGTTTTATCGTCTCAAGGATTTGGAGCAGTGTTTGCATTCCATAAAAAGCGCCGGAATAGTCTGATCCGATTATTTCAATACCGTTTGAATCAATTTTTAGTCTGTATGATTCTGGAGACTCTGAAACGTTTTGATTAACACCTATGGATAGTATAGTCTGTCCACCTTTGTTATTTGATTCAGTTGCTTTATAGCCAATGTCAGAGATCTCTGATTTAGCTAGATTGATAATGTCGATTAAATTTTTATCTTCCAAGTTGTAGTCTAGCCCTAGTACTTCGTTGATGTCTAGATCGCTATCTAAAAATTCAATATGGTTAGGGGCAGGAATCAGTCCTGGGAAGATCTCATTATTCTGTTTAGAGTTTGACATCAGCAGTATGACAAATAAGAGACTAATAATTGTAATGTAATTCTTAGTTCCCACAGTTTTGACAAGCAAATTACGATTATTGAAACTTATTTATTAACATAGAATAATTTTTATGTATCAATTTATTTCTTAGTATCGAAGGTTTAATAATCTATTAATTATGCAATACAGTCTAAACCTTGGTGATATCTATGCTATCCTTACCGCGATTTGTTGGTCTTGTGGTGTAATTTGTTTTGATATAGCAGGTAGGGTCCTTAATAGCCTCCAGATAAGCTTGTTAAAAAATATTGTTGGCGTTTTAGGCTTTATCATTTTTCTTTTTATTCAGAGTGATTCATTCCCTTCATTTAGTCAGCATGAATATTTTATTCTTATTTTAAGTGGTATTATTGGAGTGGCGATTGGGGACCTTCTTTTTCTTGCTTCTTTAAGAAGAATTGGCTCCGGACTCAGTGCAATAATTAGCACTAGTTACTCGGTGTCTATATTTATTTTAGCGTATATAATGTACCAAGAGGTTATTTCAGTTTTTGCCTATTTAGGAGGTGTTTTAGTTATTTCTGGGGTAATTATAGGGACTATGGAAAAGCCCGATAATAAGACCCCTAAGAATATTTACATTGGGGTGTTTTATGGAATTTTAGCACATCTTTTTACTGCTTATTCCGTTTTATTATTGCGACCTGTCATGGAATATCATCCCGTAGTTCCAATTGCTCTGGTTCGCTTTAGCACTGGTATTATTTTTAGTGCAATAGCTATCATTTATCTCAAAAGTTATGATGATTTGATAGAAACTATTTCTAAAGGGTTTAGCAATAGTTATCTTTTGGTTGGTTCTTTTTTTGGCACATTCTTGTCTGTTATATTTTGGCTTGCTGGTTACAAGTACACACTCGCTGGTCGTGCTGCGATCTACAACCAACTCTCAACTATTTTTATTATTATACTGGCGTCTATTTTCCTCCAGGAGATAATGACAAAGAAAAAATGGGTAGCGGTCTCGCTGGCCCTTCTAGGAGCTTTTATTGTTAGCGTTTATTAATAAAAATCTAGAAGATATAAGAAAGATGATTAGTCTGTTTTATGGGCCCAGATATAATCGAAAAGAGCTAGCAGAGCGCTTTCACAATTGGCGGAAATCAGTAGGCAGAGATCCCATAGAAAAAGACAATATTATTTTTGATGGATCACGCTCACAAAATTCAGTATTCTCAAAGCAGTGGAGGTGGGTCATGGTGCAGGCAGTATTATGGCTAATTATTTCTTTTAAGTTTAGCTTTTCACCTGTCATTAATCTGATGGCATTTTTTACTATATTGAACCAGTTCATCAATAATATTTTGATTATTTCAAAAGATAAAAGACAAATGTTCAATACTTTTATTACTCAAGAAATATTATCAACAAAATCATTTTCCTTATTGCTGTTGGAAACGCTTGATGACCTTGATAGTGAGAATAATGATTCGGTTAATATTGGTAAAATTGATTATGCCCCAGATTGTGAGTGGACAGATATTTCTCTAAAATTAGTTCATAATAAATTCGATAAAAGCCTCCCGTTGATTCAAATTAATATTGGTCATGAGTCAAGTGAGCTTTTCCATCCTTCATTATTGGGCTTGGTAAATAGCTCTGACATAAAAAAACAAAATTCATCGTTGATGATTCTAAAGTTATTTGGGCGACACAATAATTTTATATTTGATGGACACAACTCTCAAAAAAAATCTATTGAGAAAAAAATTCAAGCGCTTGTTAAAACAATTATTATTTATTTTGGAGATAGAGATATTAGCCCTATAGTTCAGAATGAGATTACCGGAAGTTGGGATTGTTTTATTAATATTATTGATACAACTGACAGCTGGTATCAAATAGAAAAAGAACGTGATCAAGATATAAATAATTTATTACTAGAGTGGGTGCCTCTTGAAGATGAGTTAGAAAGGGTCGATCAAGCGGCAGAGTCTTATAAAATGAAAGGATATGAGTGGTAGATGAAGTGGGTTTTTTTATTTCTTTTTCTTGTGCTTATCGGTTATAGTATTAAAGACGAATTAGAAAAAGAACAAAATGATTAGTTATAAGAAACTCAGCAAGGATGAGATTAATGGGATGCCTCTAATAAAATATGAAGGTAATATACAGGTATTCTCGAAAAAAGATAATATCCAAGATGCTATTGATTATTTATTGACCCAAAAAGTAATTGGCTTTGACACAGAAACAAGGCCATCATTTACAAAGGGTTCGCTAAATGCTCCTTCAATTATGCAGCTGGCAGGAGCTGACAGTGTTTTTGTTTTTCAGCTAGGTGGCAGTACAATGTTTGAAAAATTATCACAGGTTTTATCAGAAAAGAAAATTACAAAGTGCGGAGTTTCAGTTGATAGAGATCTGATTGAGCTTATGTATCTAGACCCCTTTAACCCTTGCTCATTTATTGATCTTGGTGATGTCGCAAGAGCGAGAGGTATACCGCATCATGGCCTTCGTGGTCTGGCAGCATTATTATTAAATCACAGGATTTCTAAAAGCTCACAGACCTCAGACTGGAGTCGTAGAAAATTATCAGCTGCTCAGGTTACCTATGCTGCTACAGATGCATGGATAAGCCTTGAATTATTTAAGAAGCTTGACCAAGAAAATATAATTTAAGTTATCGCTGATGTTTTATCTGATTAATTTTTTAAAAGAAAATAAATCAATATGAAAAAATTAGTTTTTTATTCTAGACTTATATTATTAACAATATCCATTTTGATTATTAACGGATGTGCGACAATAATCTATAACGCAATACCGCTTAAAGATATTTCAAAGACAAGTGGAAAATATTATGTGGGAACCCAAAATTATTATTTAGTTGACTCATCTAGATCAATGTGGTTCACAGATGATATTTCTGGTCCGCGGGAGATTAGTGTAAAGATTTGGTATCCAGCGGATGAGAAAAATCTAATAAAAAAAGCACCGTATGTTGATGATGAAGAACTAATTAGTGAGGCTCTTTCTAATAGGCTTGGTGTTCCAAAGGCCCTAATGAAAAGAGCTGGAGGGATAGAGTGTAATTCATGGCTAGACGCAATCCCTATAAAAGGAAATTTCCCAATCTTGATTTATTCCCATGGTCATCAAAGTCTAAAAATTGCGAATACTTTTCAGGCTGAGGAGCTTGCAAGCAATGGGTATATTGTAATTGCGCCTGATCATACCTATGATGCTGCTATAACTGTTTTAGATAATCAGAGAGTAATTTATTCAAAGTCTAAACTTCCTAGTAATGACCAACAAGCATCTAAGCAAGAAATGATCGATAGAGTGAAGAAACAGTTAAAAATAAGGACAGCTGATATTAGTTTTTTGCTTGAAACGATGAATCATAAATTTTCTCACGATAATAAATTTATTGGTAGTGCAGACACAAGTAGAATCGGAATTTTTGGACATTCTTTTGGGGGTTGCACTTCAATAATGTCTGGTTTTAATGATAATAGAATAGATGCAGTATTAGGGCTTGATGCATATTTTTTACCACTTTCAGCTAATATTATTAAAGAAGATATGAATAAACCTTTTGTTCATCTTGGTCAAGTTAGTTGGGGGAATTCAAATAATTATAAATTGATGGAAGATATCGGAAAGAAAAATTCTAAACCTTCTATCCATTTTTCTGTAGATGGCTCAAAGCACTATGATTTTACAGATTTTTCTCAGTTTACGAGACTCACAAAGAAATTTGGTTCTGGCGATGTTTCACCAAAAATGATTAGAAAAATTATGAATGTGATTATGACAGATTTTTTTAATGACAAATTAAAGAGCGGTAGAAAGTTTGATCCTGATGTTTATCTAGAAGCGTTTCCTGAAATAACTCATTATGTTTATTAGCTTTTTTGTAATCTATATGATCAGTTATTAACTTCTGCTAATGAATAGACTGATTCCTATCCTTGTTCTACTTTTTTTGACAGCTTGTGGGCCTGATTATGATGCCTCAGCAGATTTAACGGGACTAAGGTTTGATGGAATTGATGACTATATTCTAATTGAGGAGAATGTTATCCCAGACTCAGGGGATTATACAATTTCAGTTTGGATTAAAGCTGATTCTGGTAATACTGGTTCAAGGACAGTGCTCTCACAGAGTGACACATCTGGGAGCCCTTTTTATTTTGGATCTATCTCAAACTCAGATACTTCAGGTACAATCAAGATGACGGAAGACTGGGGAAAGCTAAAAAATGAAAATTTCTTTTTAGATGATAAATGGCATTTTTATACTATCGTAAATGATGGCACGATTGGAGATTCTGCAAATATAGTTGACACATCAGCATTATACATTGATGGCGTTTTAATAGCTAAAGTAATGGGCCAGGGTAAGGCTTATCCAAAAGACGAAAAGTTTCTAATTGCTACAATGTGGGACAGCTCAGGCGAATATTTTTCAGGAGTTATAGATGAAATAACAATCTGGGATAGAAAGCTGGCATCAGATGAGATTAGTTCTTTATATAACTCTGGTGAGGGACTGGATCCGACATTGGACACCATGAATTACATTGGCGCACCAAATTTAATCGCGTTTTGGCCATTTAGTGAAGGAGCAGACTCTTCAGTCAGTGACTTTAGTGGTAGTGGATTTGATGGAGAAATTATTGGTGCTAGTTGGGTAAATGTTGACACTAAACTAGAGCCTGTTGTAGATGTTGCACTATCCGAATCTGATGTGAAAAATAATTCTAATCAGAGAGAATTATGGGGCCGAGTAGCGGACATTAATGGTAAATCATTATACCAGGCTAACATTGTACTTGCTGGGTATCATAATGAAGAGTTTCAATGGAGCACTAGTGTTCTAACAAATCGCAGGGGAGACTATGAGATCAATGATTGTCAACCGTGGGAAAATTTAGAGATATCTCTTGAAGGCTATCAGACACGGTCATATTCTCCTACTGATACGATATTTTCTAGTTTACCTGCAGATTTTGTTCTAGAAGAGGAGGGTGTTGTTGTCCCAGCCATTGATAGTGCAAGATATGCTGAGATTGCAATGGAGGCAGAGGAAAACTATGAAATGATACAGTATATGGTTAATTCTGCAAAACAAAATGAAGTAGTATCGATACCTGAGGGGGTTCACATTATTTCTAGGCCGATTATTATAAACAAAAAAACCAATATTACTATACAGGGGATAATATCAGCGGGGGTACTCCTTAATGATATCCATCAACCAGTTTTTATTATAAATAACTCATCCAATATTGTTTTACAGAGACTTAGTCTTGGACATGAACCATCTATAATTGGAGAACGCGATTCAGAGGTGGTAAGAATTAATAAGGGGAATAATATTTATATCAATAGCTGTGAAATAAGTGGTGATGCGGCAATCGGAGTGAAAGGTGTTGGCGTCAAAAGCCTGACCTTAGTTAACTGTTTTATACATGACAATAGCTGGTTTGCATTTTCTTTTCAAAAATGTGATAATGTAAAAATTGAAAATTCGCGGATTATTAAAAACCAAGAGGTAATGTATAAACGATCTTCTGATGTAGCATTATACAGCAATGTTATCAAAGATTAATTATAGATAGTTATCTTTCATGCGTAAAAAAGAAGAGAGGTTGCTATTTTTTATTTTACCTTCTGCAGCGATTATCCTTTTTATCTCTCTTGTATTCGTTGCAGCTTTTGCATATGAGGGTGGAAATAGATTAGACTCTCAGTCAGTAGGGTATTCATTTTCGAATAACTATCTAAGTGACCTTGGTAGATTAAAGACAGTGGCCGGTGTCCCCAATGTAATTCCTTTTTATTGCTTTAATGGCGCTCTGATTATTCTCAGTGCTATTTTTTCATTTTATTTTCTCTACCTTCCTTCATTGTATGATGATGATGAGAGAGTACAAAATATTTCTCGTTTAGGAAGTTTTTGTGGTTTACTAGCTAGTTTTTGTTTTGCAGGAGTAGCCTATACACCCTCTGATCTCTTTTTTAGTGCGCATGTGTTTTTTGCTGACTGGCTATATAGGTTGATGAATTTGACTATATTTTTCTATGCTATTTCTTTTATCATTATGCCAAAGAAACATTTTGCTCTATCTCTAGTTTTTGGTTTCATAGGCCTCATAGTAAGCTCTCATATTCTACTATCAGATTTCGGCTTTGCAGATTTTTTTAATGAGCCACATACTATTCGCGTGCTTTCACAAAAAGCCGCTACTATTGCACTTGTTTTTAGTGTCCCACTAATGACTATACATAATCGAAAGCGAATAGAATCGCATCCTTTAAGTCTAAGTCCATTTGCAATAAGTAGTTAGCTTTTGTTCATTAAAAATATTAAATAAAAAAGGAGACTATCATGAAACAATATGCATTTGGTTTTGCCTCTGCAATCCTATTATTGGTTATAGCATTAATATTTATGGGTTTTACACCAAACCCAAATCTTGCAAGTGCTGGGAAATATCAGATTGACACCGTATTAATGGCACAAGAAGACTACTTAGGTAATAAAAGTTATGAGGTTTTGTATACAATCTTTGATACTACTACCGGAGATGTAAAGCAAACAAGGAGAGTTCCACATAGTAATTATATAGCAAAGAAAATTCAAAGGCAAAAATCAGCATTTGATTATAAATAAAAAGGAGGCAACAATGAAAAAATATGGCATAGGTATTATTACCGGAATTCTTTTAGGGGTAAGCAGTGTGATGTTCCTAGGTTCTTCTTCAATTGGTTCTGGAAGTGATCGGTATGAATACATAAGTGGTTCTACTATAGATATGAAAATATTTGATAAACGCACTGGGAAAATGTATGTTAGAGGTCGTGATTTTGTTACAGAGTATGATATGATTAATGCTTATTATAGGGTTCGTACATATAACCTTTATGAAGAATAATGAACTATAAAAATATGATTAATCAAAGTGTTACCGCTGCATTTGATAGAATAAAAAAGCATGTACGCAAGACACCTTTTGAAAGGTCTGCAATGATGTCTGATTTAACAGGCGCTGATGTTTGGCTGAAAATGGAAAATCAGCAGCATACCGGCTCATTCAAATTCAGGGGAGCAATTAACAAGATGTTTACCCTAACACAGAGCGAGCGTGAGTCTGGAATTTATGCTGCCTCAACCGGAAACCATGGTGCTGCAGTGGCGTATGCGTGTCAGATACTTAGTGTTCCTTGTATTATATATGTACCGGAGAATTCCTCTGAAGCAAAATTAGCTAATATGAAAAATTTTGGTGCTGAGATTGTAGTTCATGGCAAGGACTGTATGGATGGAGAGCTAAAGGCCAGAGAGGTTGCAGAGAAAACCGGTGGTATATATCTGTCTCCCTATAATGATTCAGATGTAGTTGCTGGACAGGGAACAATTTCAAAAGAGATAGAATCGCAGTGTGATGGCCTAGATGCGGTAATTGTATCAGTCGGTGGTGGAGGATTGATAAGTGGTGTTGGGGGATATTTAAAATCAATCTGGCCAGATATAGAGGTCATAGCAGCTTCACCTGAGAATCATGCTGTGATGATTAAATCACTAGAAGTAGGAGAAATTATTAAGATTAATCCCGTACCAACTCTTTCAGATGGAACCGCTGGGGGGGTTGAGGATCAGTCTATCACGTTTGACATGTGCCAAGAATTTGTAGATCACATGGTTTTATTATCCGAGCAAGAAATTAAAAGTGGAATGATTCATCTTATTGAAAAAGAACGGGTCTTAGTTGAAGGTGCAGCTGGTACTGCCATTGCCGCGCTGATAAAAATGAAAGACCATTTAGAAGATAAGCGAGTTGGGATAATAGTCTGCGGCCGAAATATCAGTCTTGAGGTATTAAGAAAAATCCTATGAGAGTATTTGGGCTGGCGGAGATAAAAAGGGTCCTCCCTAAGCTTGATTTGTTTCCATTGATTAAAGAAGGTTTTAAGGCTTATTCCCGAGGTCTTACAGTTGTTCCTCCAGTTGGCGAGTTAGTTTTTGATGATCCTCAAGGAGATGTACACATAAAATACGGATATATAAAAGGTGATGATTATTATGTCATCAAGATTGCTTCTGGTTTCTATGGAGATGTAAGCTTAGATATTCCTGCTACACAGGGAGGGGTCATGCTTTTATTTGACCAAAAAACAGGTAAAGAGGTTGCGATATTAGTAGATGAATGCTACTTGACAAATGTAAGAACTGCTGTGGCCGGAGGAATATGTGCAGAGTTACTTGCACCAAAAAAAATAAATTCTATAGGTGTCATTGGGACTGGGGTTCAGGCGAGGATGCAGGTTAAATACCTTTCAAATATTGTTGAATGCAGAAAGGTAAAAGTATGGGGCAGAAGTGAGGAAAGTGTGGGAAAATATATAAAAGATATGTCCACTGAAAACTGGGAAGTCGAAAAAGTAATAATGACCGATGAAATTGCTGAAACATGTGACCTGATTATTACGACCACTCCATCTAAGACGCCCTTACTAAAAATAGATAATTTAAAAAAAGGAACACTTATAATTGCAGTCGGGTCAGACTCTCCAGGTAAACAGGAACTAGATGAAAAAATCCTCCAAGATGCAGACTATATTGTTGCTGATAGTATAGTACAATGTATTGATAGAGGAGAAATATCTCACGGAATAAAAAATAAAATTATAAACCAAGGTGAAATAGCTGAATTGGGAAACTTGATAGATAACAAAAAGAATGTTAGTTGTGGCGATGACCAAATTGTCGTAGCTGACCTTACAGGCGTGGCAGTTCAAGATATCCAAATAGCAAAAGCAGTATTTAAAGCATGTGAAAGGTTAGGTTAAATGAAATTTGAAGAATTTGAACTAGAAAGAAATCAATCTCTTTTTGAGCATGAGGTGGATTATAATTTATCAGAGAGTGGGCTGCATCCACTTCCATTAAGAAAGATTCTAACAGCAGACGAACAGCAAGAGCTTCTTGATACAGAGCTTATATATGGCCACACAACCGGTACTCCACAGCTCAGAGATAAAATAGCAGGATTATATCATGGTGCTGCAATTGATAATGTTCTAGCAACTTCAGGATCAGCTGAAGCAAATTTTGTTGCTGTAATGACAATGCTCGAACCAGGAGACGAGCTTATATATATGGTTCCAAATTATCTTCAAATAAGAGGTATCGCGCGTAGTTTTGGAATAACAGTAAAAGAGCTTCCACTTCATGAAGAATTAGGTTGGCAGTGGGATATGAATGAGCTTGAGTCAATGATAACAAGCAAAACAAAAATGATAGGAGTTTGCCACCCTAATAATCCAACAGGCGCAATTGTATCTGAAGATAATATGAAAAATATTATAGAGATTGCTTCAAAAAACAATTGTTGGATTCTCTCAGATGAGGTCTACCGAGGGGCAGAGTTAAATGGCGTGGAGTCGCCTTCCTTTTATGGAACATATGATAAAACAATTGTCAATGCAGGTCTTTCAAAAGCATATCGGCTACCTGGACTCAGAATTGGATGGACCACTGGTCCAGAGGAATATATAAAAAAAGCATGGGCATTTCATGATTATACCTCAATCAGTATCGCTTATCACAGTGACTGGGTTGCATCTAGAGTTCTAGATACAAAAAGGCGAAACCAAATTTTAGATGGTACAAAGTCACATCTAAATCAAAATATGAATACTCTTTTGGACTGGGTAAATACCTGTGATGGGAAACTAAGCCTTTCTCCTCCCCAAGCAGGCGCAATTGCTTTTTCTCGTATCAATATAGATATAGGATCTCAGGATCTTACATATCACATAAGAGATAATTTTAGCGTTTTATTAACCGCTGGTAAATGGTTTGGTCTTGAGGGCTTCCTCAGATTTGGATATGGTCCGCCAAATGATTATTTATTAAAAGCATTAGACCGGATTGGTGACTCTCTAGATGCTATATAGCTTTATAGTATTTCTGGAACATAGTTAAAGTTTGAACGATCTGGTCGTTCATAGGATTCTGCAGGTAACCTCTCTGGGAGTTTAACTGGTTCGTGTTCTATATCTTGATATGGCACTTTACTTATTAGATGAGAGATACAGTTTACCCGGGCTTTCTTCTTTATATCTGATTCTACGATAAACCATGGAGCAAAATTGGTGTCTGTGTGTTCCATCATGTTGTCTTTTGCTTTTGAATAATCTTCCCACCTATTGATAGATTCAACATCCATAGGGCTAAGTTTCCAAACTTTTGTTTCATCATTTATCCTGCCTTTGAATCGCTTAACTTGTTCGTCTGCGCTAACAGAGAACCAGTATTTTAGAAGGATGATTCCTGAACCAATAAGCATTCTCTCAAAGTCAGGTGTCGTTTGCAAAAATTCAATATATTCTTTATCACTGCAGAAGCCCATAACTTTTTCTACTCCGGCGCGGTTGTACCAGCTACGATCAAATAGGACTATCTCCCCAGCAGAAGGCAGGTGCGCGACATATCTCTGAAAATACCACTGAGTTTTTTCACGATCTGATGGTTTTGCCAGTGCCGCCACTCTACAGCTGCGAGGGTTTAGATTCTCTGTTATCCTTTTTATTGTACCACCTTTCCCAGCAGCATCGCGGCCTTCAAAAACAATAACCACCTTTTTGTTATTTTCAATCACCCAGTCTTGCATGTGTACTAGTTTAACTTGCAGATCGTCTATCAGTTTATCATATTTTTTATTAAAATCTTTTTTTTCGCTCATGGTCTTTCCCTGATTATTGAATTAATTAAGAATTACATTATTATCATATAAATAACATAAAAATATAATAGACCTTATTTAGTTGTTCAAATCCAATAATTATAAATAGATTAGCCGTCCCCCATGCGGATTTTAGGGGTTCCCACATACGATTGATTGAAATAATGAAATACTACTAAGGGTATCTCTATGAAAAAAATAATATTATTTATACTATTTTATTTTTTACCTGTTTATGGTCAGCATAATCCATGCTATGATGAGCTCTATTTAGATCTTAAAGCAGGTGGCATTAATTCTATGACGACTAGGGAGTATCATTACTTTACTAGAAAAGATGAGGAGTGTTCTGAGTATAATACGTTTGATAAAAAATATCATGATCAGTTGAACTCAATGCAGGATGAAATATTAAAAATCGCAGAAAAACTAGGAGAGCTAGATGAGGATATTAACCTAGAGGATATATATGGTTTAGGTAGGTTAAAGGCTACTGACCCTGAGCTTCGAAGTATAGCGATAATGCAGTCAAAAGATAATGACATAAGGAATGAGTTTAATACGCTGATGGAAAAATTGATTGTTCTTAAGAAAGAGCTCCAGCATGAGATGCAAAAAGATATTGGTCCAACAGACCTTGTTGTCAACTCTCTGACAGTTGTTGACAGCGAAGACGGTGGCTACATTAAAACAATCAGCAAAGATGGTAAAAACACGGTTATGATTGGCAATCACCCTTCAGGAAGTGGAAGTGTAATAACATACAATAGGGAAGGATCTCCGTCCGTTAGAATTGGCTCTAATAATAAAGATAGTGGTTATATGAATATTAGAAAAAACACAGGAAAAAATGCTGTATTTGTTGGATCAGATGATAACGGGAATAATGTTATTATAAGTAATAATGCAAAGGGGAAACCTGCTTTTATAGCTGGCGTAAATGATGAAGATAATGGCTATGTGAAGACGATTAATACCAATGGAAAAAATGCAACATTAATAGGTTCCAAAAAAGATGGAACAGGCGATGTCACAACATTTAGTAATTCTGGTGATCGTGCAGCTTATATATCTTCTGATGGAAGTGGGAATGGTATCATCGGGTTATATGATAAAAACCAAAAACTTCAATGGTCACAGAAGGGTGTAAAACAAGCAGTAGAAAAAACTACTGATACTGACGATAATAAAGAAAAGTAATCTTCAGTTTTTATTATTAAATGAAAAAGATTGATCTACGTAGTGACACCGTAACTCTTCCTACGGAAGGCATGTTTAATGCTATCTCTAATGCAGATCTTGGGGATGACGTTTTTAATGAAGACCCAACCATAAATCATTTAGAAGAACTGGCAGCAAAAACATTCAATAAAGAGGCGGCGCTTTTTGTTCCGAGTGGGACGATGGCTAATCTTGTTGCTGTTCTATCTCATTGTCAGCGCGGGGATGAGGTTATTCTTGGTGATCAGTCCCATACATTTCTATATGAAGCAGGAGGAATATCTGCTTTTGGTGGTATCCACTCTAGGCAGTTATCTAACCAGGAAGATGGAACAATTGAAATTGAAGATATAAAAAATGCTATAAGGAAAGACGATGTGCATTTTCCTCCTACGAGGTTGATATGTCTTGAAAACACACACAATCGATGTTTCGGCATGCCTCTTAGTGTTGGTTATACAAATAGCGTCGCTGAAATAGCAAAGAATAATTCACTAGATATTCATATTGACGGTGCAAGAATCTTTAATGCAGCCGTTGCGAGTGGTGTTTCTGTATCAGAGTTAACAGAGAAAGTTGATTCGGTATCATTCTGTTTATCAAAGGGCCTGTCAGCCCCAGCAGGATCTTTACTTTGTGGGACGAAGGAATTTATATCTAGAGCACGCAGAAATAGGAAAGCGCTTGGTGGCGGAATGCGTCAGGCTGGGATACTTGCTGCCGCGGGTATTGTAGCACTGGAAAATATGACAGGCAGGATTATCGAAGACCATAATAATGCTAAATCTCTCGCTGAAGGAATTTCTAGTATTGAAGGTATCATAATTAACCCTGATATGATTAAGACAAATATCATATATTTTTCTCTCGATCATTCAAAAATAACTAGTGAATTATTACTAGAAAAGATGCTGAAAAAGAATATTCATTTTTTTGAGCTTGGTCCTAGCTGGTTCAGGCTTGTTACTCATGCTGGTATTAGTAATAGTGATATCAATTTTGTAGTTGGAGAATTTAATCGCATACTCTCCTAATAGCGTATGAGATATTTACTAGTTAGATGTAATTATTTTTTATTTATTATCATTATTTTTTGTTTTGATTTTTACTACGCTGAAGATAATAAGTTCTTCCCAAATAATATTTATGATATTGATAACAATAAAATAGTTATATCAGATCTTTCAAAAAATAAGACTGTATGTGTTATAACCATCAAGTCAGTAACCTGCCCTATATGTACAGAGCAATTAATACGTATTCGAGATAGAGCAATCGATTTTAATAAGTGTAATCTGACATTTTTGGTCCTTGCGCCTGGTGGTGAGAATGGGATTAAAGAGCTTAGAAAAAGATCAAAGTTTCCCTTTCCATTTATCCAGGATAAGAATCTTAAGATATCTGAAAATTTAGATATAGCGATGCCCCCTTTTGAAATTATTCCTGCTATTGTATTATTGAATAAAGATGGATCTGTTAGGTGGATCCAGACTGGACGCGGCCCAGATTATTATAGTGACCAGGCTCTCAGAGATTATTTAGACTGTTCAAACTGGATATAAATATTAAAGTGTTAGCAAGTTATCTTACAAAGGTTGCGATACCTCTTTTTGTTATTACTTCTAGTTTCATAATAAAAACAATAAGCGATGCTGGTGAGTTTAAAACAATAGAGCCTCACTTTTCTGGAGACTGTATCTCAGTGGATGGCGTTGTTGGTGCGGAAGATATAACATTCTTAAAAGATGGAACCGCACTGATATCTAGTGACGATAGGCGAAACAGAATTAGTGGGTCAGATGTGCAGGGTACTATTTATAGGTACAGGCCTAATGAGAGCAGTAACAAACTACTTAACCTAATGCCAAAGCTAGATATTGGTTTTCATCCTCATGGTATTTCTGCGTATGAGCATAAAGATGGTAAAACATATCTTGCGGTTGTTAACCATCATTCAAGCGGTTTGTTTAGCTCCTTTGGTGGGCATTCTGTTGAAATATTTATATATAATGGTGATTCTTTATCTCATATTAAATCAATATCACACCCACTAATGATTAGTCCCAACGATATAGTTTTAATTAATAAAGATCAGTTTTATGTTACTAATGATCATGGAAGTTCATCTAAGAGAGAACAAACTCTCGAAGAATATCTACAGTTAAAAAGATGCAATGCTCTATTCTATGATGGAAATGATTTCAGAGTTGCTGCTTCAGGATTAGGCTTTGCAAACGGTATCAATATCAATAATGACGGTTCTATTTTATATATTGCCGAAACACTGGGGAAAAGATTATCGATTTTTTCTCGAGATATTAAAACAAACAGTCTGGATTTTATCGATGCAATCGATTTTAATTCTGGAGTTGATAATATAGAGATTGATTCTGATGGTAATTTGTGGATCGGCTCACATCCTAAGGTGATTACATTTAGCCGGCACATGAAAGACTCAACCATTTTATCTCCGTCACAGGTTTATAGATTATCATTTAACGGGGAGACCAAATATAGTATTGAGGAGGTTTACCTAAATCTTGGAGAAGAATTGTCTGGGTCAACAGTAGCAGCTGTTTATGATAGCACCATTCTAATAGGTTCAGTGTTTGAAAGATATTTTCTTGATTGCAGCTATTAGGTCTACCCAACTCCCTCATATACCCAGATATAATTCATATCGTGACGAAAGAAGATTTAATTACGCAGGCAAAAAATACCGCGAATTTGGGCTACTCTTCTTCTTCGCTTAAAGTATCTTCCTTCTTATCTGTTTCATTAATTAACTCCTAAACCATTTTAAGATTTTCTTTAGAAGATTTATCTTCAATTCCAATAATAATAAAAACAATTTTTTCATTAATTAACTCCATTGCGTCCAGGATAAAAATCAAATATCCTAAAATGTTTTCTCCATTTACGTCTGTTATGTTTTTTATGTTTACTATTCATTTTGTTAATGTAGGTTTGTCTTTATACACATCAAAGTTGATAAAATCTAAGCGAGGCCACTGCATAGAGAGAAACCCAATCACATGGAAATAGAGTGATATAGTTATAGCTTTATAAGCTTCTATCCCAAATGCTCTCAATGAAATTTGAACCATCGCATAAATCGTTACTGCTATCGCTATAGAGA
>Ga0208764_10001007_pt1 | contig 18344 bp, 17 predicted proteins | sample ETNtaG_18_FD_185762 | JGI IMG/M metagenome (GOLD analysis project Ga0208764, IMG submission 185762) | Marine microbial and viral communities from oxygen minimum zone, Eastern Pacific Ocean - ETNP201302SV91 (SPAdes) (version 2) | ecosystem: Environmental > Aquatic > Marine > Oceanic ... | reverse complement strand
TATGGAGCTTTTCTTTCTCTATTTTTATCAAGCGAAACCCAATCTGCATATAATGGTTTTGTTCTAAAAACAATATCATCCGTTTTCTCACCGGAGAAATTCCACCATATTCTGTTTATACCTTTACTTCCTTTTTCTTTTACCGTTTTGATCGTGTCATTTTTTTGATTTGTGATAATGATTTCTATTTCATCTTGATTTTCTTTTAGCCAATAATTTATAGATGCTCCATTTGGGGGATCTTGACCAGTTGATGCCTCCGGAAACATTTGAAGACTACTTGTAACATTTTGGAATCTATATGAAGGTTTTATATCAAAAAGATGTGATTCTTTCTTTTCAATAGTTTCATCAAGTTGTTGTAATGGAGATATATCATCTAGAATCCATATTCCCCTTCCATATGTTCCAACAACAAGATCATTGAAATGTTCTTGAACTTCCATCCAATACATTGGAGAATGTGGAAGGTTTGACATAAGACTTTGCCAATTTTCTCCATCATCATTGGAAACATATAATGCATTTTCTGTTCCAAGATATAAAAGGCCTTTTCTTACAGGATCTTCTTTAATACATCTAGTGTAACTTAGATTACCAGGTTTAATTCCATTAGTTATTTTTTTCCAAGATTTACCAAAATTTTCAGTTTTATATACATAAGGTTCAAAATTTCCAATTTGATGAAATTCTATTGTTAAGTATGCTTTTCCAGCACTCCATTTAGATGCATCAATATTTCTAACAACACCTAACTTTGGGAGATTAGGAATATTTTTTGTCACATTATTCCAGGTTTTTCCATTATCCTGGCTGATATGTACAAGACCATCATTTGTGCCAGCCCATAATACTCCTTTTTGTACGGGAGATTCTTCAAAGGCATAAATTACATTTGCATATTCAACAGCAATATTATCTCCAGTTAGTCCACCAGAAAACTCCTGCATTTTTTTGTCATTTAAAGACAAATCAGGACTAATAACTTCCCATGTTTGACCATCATTTGTTGTTCTATGAACATGTTGACTAGTAACATAAATCGTTTTGTTATCATGAGGTGATATTAATAGTGGAAAAGTCCATTGAAATCTGTATTTAAGTAGCGAAGCATGACTTCCAGCAGTAAATTCTGGCCAAACTTCTAATTGTCTATACTGTTTAGTATTTTCATTGTACCTAGTAACAATACCACCTAAAGGTCCATATCCAGATGCACTAGACCACACAATATCTGGATTTTTAGGATCTGCTGTTGCAAAACCACTTTCTCCCCCGCCAATTTCTCTCCACATTCCCGATTGAATCATTCCGGGTCCAAACCAATTTCCTGTTCTTGATCTACTTGGGCCTTTCATTGAAGGACCATCTTGTCTGTTGGTCAATAGATTATATGGAACATTGTTATCCGTTGTTACATGATATAATTGTGCTATAGGTAAAAATGTTCTATGCCACGACTTGCCTCTATTTTGAGAGATTGAGATTCCACCATCTCCAGCTACAGCCATTCTGTTACCGTTATAAGGATCTATCCACATTTCATGATGATCCCAATTTGGTGAAGAAAGTTGAGATCTATTTTCTAATGAAATTCCACCATCAATACTAGAGAAAAACCTATTACTAATGAAGTAAACTTCATTCGGGTTATCTGTAGAAGCAGCTGTTCTTGTATAATATGCTTGTCTTCCTCCTAGGTTTCTATTTGAGTTAATAAGTTTAAAAGTTTTACCATTATCATCTGATCTCCATAACTCTCCTGATTCTGTTTCTTTTCCCATATAAGGAACACCGTCACCTGTTTCAATCAGCGCATACAATCTATCGGGACTAGCTGGCGTCATAGCAAGTGCAATTTTACCAACATCCTTATTTGGCAATCCATTTCCTTTCAACCTATTCCATGTATTACCTCCATCTACAGATTTAAATAAACCACTTCCTGGACCACCACTTATTCTTTTCCATGTTTTAAGATCAAGTTGCCAGGCTCCAGCGAATAAAATTCTAGAATTATCAGGATCCATTACTATATCAGAAATTCCTGTATTATTGTCGATATAAAGAACATGCTTCCAAGTTTCTCCTCCATTATCACTCATAAAAACTCCTCTTTCTATTTGAGGAGCGTATGCGTGCCCTAAAGCTCCTACATAAATTAAATTTCTATTTTTTGGATGAACGACAATTCTACTAATTCTTCCTGAATTTTTTAATCCTATATGTTCCCATGTATCTCCGCCATCTTCTGATTTGTACATTCCATTACCAATGGATACATTGGATCGAATTGAACTTTCACCGGTTCCTACATATATCGTCATGGGATCTGATGGTGAAACGGATATTGAGCCAATGGAATGAACTTCTTGATTATCAAAAATTGGTTTCCAGTTTAAACCACCATCTGTTGTTTTCCATACACCTCCAGAAGCAGCTCCTACATAATAAGTCATTGGGTCATTTGGAACACCAGCAACTGTTGTAAGTCTATTTCCAATTGGACCGACATGTCTAAATTTCATGTCTTTTATAATTTCTTTATTTATTGTTTGTGAATGCAATGTCATTGAGCATAGAATGGCAATTGCAATAAAAAGTATAAATTGATTTTTCATTTTGAGTTAATTTAAGTTGATTCTTAAATATAGAATAAAAATAAAATAAAAGTAAATTAGATTTACAAATTAATTTTTTTAAAAAATGAATTCAAAGCTTACAGTAATAATTGTAAATTATAAATCTTGGGATTATTTATCTAAGTGTTTAGATAGTCTGATGACTCAAGATTCTGGAACTCCTAATATTATTGTAGTGGATAACTTTTCAAATGATGGTAAAATACAAAAATTTGAATCAAAGTATAAATCAATTAAATGGATAAAACTTAATTATAATTCTGGATTTTCTACAGCTTGTAATATTGGAGCTAAACATGCAAAATCATCTTGGCTGTTATTTTTAAATCCTGATTCGATTGTCCCTAAAGATTGTTTTAAACAATTAATCCCTTTCTGTGATAGGAATAAGGAATTAAAAATTATTTCTATAAAATCTAAAAATGCTTATTTAAATAAATCATTTTCTCATGGCTTTTATTTTAACTTTTGGACAGTGACAAATTTTATAAGACAATTTTATATTTTATTAAAAAAAAATAATAGAGAAATAAAAAATATTGATGGCAAAAAAGTAATAATGATAGGTTGGGTTTCAGGATCATTTCTTTTGATAAGGAGAAATGATTTTAAAGCTATAGGGGGATGGGATGAGGATTTTTGGATGTATGCTGAGGACATGGACATATGTAAAAGAGCTTTTGAAAAAGGTATGCGTTCTTGTGTGATATATGATTGGGATTATTATCATATGCACGGTGGCTCATCAAGAAAAAATAAAAAGATCAAACTAATAACAAAATCAGAGTTGATATCTTCAAAACATATTTTTATTGATAAGCATCTCAAAGGAATTGAAAAAAAACTAAGTCATTTTCTTTTAATTTTTATAACAACTATTGGATTATTTTTTTTATTTCCTTTTTCTAGTTTTCATAGATCTTTGTTATTAAGGTTAATAAAATATTGGAGTGATAGTTTAAAATATAATTCTTGGAAATCGTTATATAGACAAAAAAATTAGATTTATTTTTTTGAATGCCAATAAGCTAGTCCAATAAATAATGCTTGAAAGGGAAGTCTCCACGTTGCAACTTCTTTACTTACACCTAATCCTTCTTGTGCAATTTCGCTTTGGGCAAGATAAATGTTAGCAGGGAACACAGATAATAAAAGTAGAATTATTCCCCAACATGCATAAGCTCTATGTTTTGGAAAGATTAATAGAAGACCTAATAATATTTCAAAAAAACCACTTATATAAACTAGTTCAAGATGATAAGGCAAGAATGGGGGCATTATATTTAAAAAATATTCTGGATCTAAAAAATGATGCACACCTATTCGAACATAAAAGATGGACATCAATAGAATTGTAAATAGTTTAAATATTTTCATTCAAACAAATTTATATTTTAAATTGTATATCATTTATTTTTTAAATTCGTAATTGTAATATGAGAAAATTAATAATTTTTTTACTATTCTTCTTAAGTTTTTCAATATACTCTCAAGATGCTAATAATATTTTAAAACAATCTGAGGAAAAAATTAGAGGGGTTAAGTCATCTTACACTGAAATGATTATTACTGTTGTAAGACCAAAATGGAAAAAAGAGATGACAATGAAAGGGTGGTCAGTAGGTGAAGATTATTTTACTTCAGTTGTTTTATCACCAGCTAAAGAAAAAGGAACAGTATTTTTAAAAAGAGAAAATGAAGTTTGGAATTATGTTCCATCAATAGAAAGAACTATAAAACTTCCTCCTTCAATGATGATGCAAAATTGGATGGGGACAGATTTCACGAATGATGACCTTGTACAAAGGTCTTCTATTACTGATGATTATACTAATACAATAATAGGTGAAGAAACTATTGATGACTTAGATTGTTGGAAAATTCAGTTGATTCCTAAAGAAGATGCGCCTGTAGTCTGGGGAAAGTTACTAATGTGGATAGACAAGCAAGATTATATGCAATTAAAAACTCAATTTTTTGATGAGTATGATGATATGGTTAATGTGATGAATTCTAAAACAATTAAAAACTTTGGAGGAAAAAAATTACCTTCAGTTATTGAATTTGTACCCTTAGAAAAAGAAGGAAATAAAACAATTGTTGAAAGGTTGATATGGAAGTTTGATATTGATATAAATGAAAGATTCTTTATGCCAAACTATATGAAAAACTTACGATGATATTAAAAATAGCTTGGAGAAATATTTATAGAAACAAAAAGAGAAGTTTAATAACCATTACTTCAATTTTTGCAGCCTTATTTCTTATAATATTGATGAGAGCACTTCAGTTTGGTTTTTATGATAAGTTAATTGAGACGGTAGTTGAATCATATGCGGGTTATGTAGAAGTACATGCGGATGGTTTCTGGGATAATCAGAACCTGGATAACTCTATGGAAGTTGATCAAAGCCTAATAAATGATATAAAATCTGTTGAAGGTGTTGATAATATAGTGCAAAGGCTTCAGACTTTTTCATTGATCTCAATGGGTAATAAGACAAAAGGTGGGGTAATAAATGGAATTAATATATCTGATGAGCAGAAAATAACAGACTGGAATAAAAAAATGATTTCCGGAACATTTAAAATTGGAAAAAATGAAATTATTATAGGAAAAGGCATTGCCGAGTATTTTGATGTAAGAGAAAACGATACACTCATCCTTTATGGTCAAGGATATAGAGGAATGATGGCAGCTGGAAAATATCCAGTGAAAGGAGTAATAGATTTAAAAAATCCTAACCTCAACAAGCTTGGGGTATTTATGACAATTGAGTCGGCTAGAAATTATGTTTCTTCAAATGAAATATCAACTCACATTATAGTTGACAAAAAACAGTATTATGATGAAGAAAAAATAGCGAATGACCTTAATCAAGTACTATCAAAAGATTATGAAATTATGACTTGGAAAGAAACTTTACCTGAAATTGAACAAACAATTACAGCTGATAGCGCGGGAGGAGTAATTATGGCTTTTATCCTTTATATAATTGTTGTCTTTGGAATGTTTGGTACTGTACTAATGATGACTGAAGAGAGAAAGTATGAGTTTGGAGTATTAATCTCAATAGGAATGAGCAGGATAAGGCTATTTGGCATCATCTTAATAGAGACTGTTATCTTATCTATGATTGGTGTTTTTTTGGCTATATTAATTACTTATCCTATAACTTATTATTATAATTTAAATCCAATTGATATGGCTACTTTGATGGGAGAGGGTGCTGATCAGATGATTGAGGAGATGGGTTTTTCACCACTAATGCCTATGTCAATTGAATGGGATATTCCTCTAACGCATGCTCTAGTTATTTTTATCTCCTCATTGCTTATATCTATATATCCAGCAATAAAAATATCTAAGTTAAACCCTGTAAAATCTATGAAAATATGAATATTATAACTCTCATTAAGATATCATGGAGGAATATTTGGAGAAATAAACTGAGAAGTTTTGTTGTTATAATATCTGTTGTATTTGGTTTACTTGGTGGAATCATAATGATTGCGATGTCCTATGGTTTGAATGATGAAAGAATGAATAATGCTGTTGAAACCTATTTGTCACACATCCAAATCCATAATAAATCTTTCTCAGAAGAGTACAACATAAAACACACTATTGATAACCTTGAAGGTATAGAGAACGCCATAGATAATGATAGTAGAGTTGTATCTTATTCAAAGAGAATTATTTTAAATGGTATGCTCTCAAATTCTAATGGGTCTTATGGGATTCAAGTGAAGGGAGTAGATCCAGATAAGGAAGTTAAAGTCACTAATACTTATGATAAGATTATTGAAGGAGAATATTTTAAATCAAAAAGAGATAATACAATTCTTGTAGGAAAAAAATTAGCAGATAGATTAAATCTAAAAATAAAATCTAAAGTAGTTATCACTTTCCAAGATGAGAATTATGAACTAACATCTCTTCTTTATAGAGTTGAGGGAATATTTAGATCTGGTAATTCAAGATATGATGAAGCCAATGTGTTTGTCAAAAATGTTAGTATTACTAAAAATCTACCTAATTTCTTAGGTTATCATGAAATACCTATACTGCTTACGGATATAGATTTAAGAGGTGATGTGAAAAATGATTTGATACCCTATAGCTCAGATAATATAGTAGAGGGTTGGGATGATATTTCTAAAGATCTTGCATATGCAAATGAGATGCTAGCTGCTGTATTATATATCTTTATGATGATTATTTTATCAGGGCTCTCATTTGGTATAGTAAATACAATGTTGATGGCTATACTTGAGAGAAAAAAAGAAATTGGAATGCTTATGTCTATAGGCATGAGTAGGTATAAAATATTTTTAATGATATCTTTTGAGACAATTTTCTTATCTATTGTCGCCTTACCTTTTGGTTTAATTCTTTCATATTCAATAGTAGAATATTATTCTGTAGTTGGAATTGATTTAAGTATTGTTGAAGCTGGTCTTGAAAACTTTGGTGTTGGTACAAGACTATATTTTAAAGTCCCTGACGAACAATATTTTATAGTTTCTCTAATGGTTTTTATAATATCAATTATCTCATCAATTTTTCCATCAGTTAGGGCACTAAAGATTAATCCAGTAGAAGCAACGAAAACTATTTAAATTTGAACTATGATAGAAACTAAAAACTTATCTAAAATATATAATCCAGGAAAATTTGAGGTAAACGCTGTTAACAATGTAAGTACATTATTTAAAGAGGGAGAGTTTACTTCTGTAGTTGGCCCTTCTGGGTCTGGTAAAACAACTTTTTTAAATTGCGTTGGGGGTCTTGATACTCCATCATCTGGTGATGTAATTATTGCTGGAGAAAATATTACTCAACTATCTGGTAACAGCATAATTAAATATAGATTAAAAAATATTGGGTTTGTTTTTCAAGCATACAATTTGATACCTGTTTTGTCTGCAAAGGAAAACATTGAAATGATAATGCTATTACAGGGGATTGATGAAAAAGATAGAATTTCAAGAACAAATGAATTATTGAATCAAGTTGATTTATATGAAATGAGAAATAGAAGACCTTCTCAATTATCTGGTGGTCAACAACAAAGAGTTGCTGTAGCAAGGGCTTTGGCATCTAAACCAAAATTTGTTTTAGCAGATGAGCCAACCGCTAATTTGGATTCTAAATCTACTTCTAATTTATTAGATATTATGAGTCAGTTAAATGAAGCTGAGAATATTACATTTATTTTTTCTACTCACGATCAAAGGGTCATCGATAGAGCTAGAAGAGTACTAACTTTAGAAGATGGAAAAATTGTTAGCGATAATAAGAAATAGCTTTATTTTATTTTTGTGTTTATTATATCCTTTACAAGGAATTGCTCAGGAAAAAAAATCAGAATTTACGATTAAAGGTTATATAAAGTATTTACCATCATATTTAGATTACGATAATAATTCCAATTCTAAAATAAATCACTTAATTCATAATAGAATAAATTTAAGAGGGTATTTTAATGATAATTTTTCTATAGGTCTTGAAATAAGAAATAGAATGATTTATGGTGATGATATAAATATTTCCAATGATACAGGGATAATTGATTTATCAAATTTTTTTGTTGATAAATCTAAATTTAAATTCCATTCTATGATTGACAGATTATGGTTTAAATATCAAAAAAATAAAATAGAAATTAGTATTGGTAGACAAAGAGTAAATTGGGGAATTAATACAATTTGGAATTCTAATGATTTATTTAATGCATATAATTTTATAGATTTTGACTATGTTGAAAGACCAGGCTCTGACGTAGTAAGGTTTATTTATAATGGTGACAATCTTTCAAGTTTAGAATTTGTATATAAACCTAATCTGGATAGCTTAGGAGTAATTGCTGTTCTTTATAAGATAAATAAGAAAGGCTATGATTTTCAATTTATTGGAGCTAACTATTATGATCAAGACTTTGTTTTAGGTGGAGGATGGGCAGGTAACATACTAAATACTGGATTTAAAGGAGAGCTTAGTTATTTTATTACAAAGAATCCTATTCCCAGCGAAAACTCATTAAATCTATCTACTTCTTTGGATTATTCCTTTAAAAATGGAATTTATATTTTAGGTTCGTATTTGTATAATTCTAGTGGTATATCTAATTCTAATATTTTCAATTTCAGTGCTATAACTGATAATGTTTTATCTCCAAAAAACTTAATGCCATCCAAAAACTCATATATGATTCAAACATCAAAACCTATATCACCTGCAGTTAATTCTTCATTGACATTTCTTTATGGTCAGGGTATTAATTTTTTATATATTTCACCTAACATTTCATATGAAATTAATTCTGATTTTGATTTAAATTTTATAGGACAATTATTTTACGCGAACGTGAATGGGAATTTTAAAAGCCTTATGAATGGAATGTATCTGCAATTAAGATATAGTTTTTAATATCCATTTTGGATTTTCCAAAGATCATAGTCTGCCTGATTTATCTTATATCCCCAATGAAGTAAAGATTGTCTCACAGCTTTAGAAAAACTATAATCGTCAATGGTTGTGTTATTATAATATGTTTTTTTATAAATATAATTTCTCCATCTTCCTTTGGTGCCACAAAAATTATTCCATCTTTTTATTTGTCTTTTGTCGTCTTTAGTTCTTCTGCCAAGATAATATCTACAATACCATTGAAACCATCCTCTTGGATCCTGAGGATGAATCCACCCTTTCTCCTCCCATTCATTTTGATTTTGTCCTGATTTTATTTTAAAAAAATTAACATTTTTATTGTATTTGTCAGACAGATAAAAGTTTTTTGGAACATCATTAAACCAATCTGAAGGAAATTCTTTGTAATCTATATCAATATTCTTATTGGATGGATTAAAATAAACACCTCCAAATGAACCCATTTCAATTATCTCTTTAGGACTTAAGTTAGGTTGAAAATTCATTCTTTTTTTAATGACTCAATCTGTTTTAAGATTTCATTAGCTTCGAACATTTTTTCATCACTCTCTTTTCTACTTCTGGTTGATAACTTAAAGGATTCTTTTAGAAGTTTATTATACTTTTCTAATAGTTTCTCTTTTCTACTTTTCTTTTTAAATAATCCAAACATAAATTATGTAAACGAGAATAATTTTAATAAGTTTAATTTATTGTTAATTCTATTTAAAGATATAAAGTGCATAAAATCATTTCAAAAAGAATCCCTATATATATTTTATTTTTTGTTTTATATTCAAAAATAATCTTTGCTATTTCTTATTATCCTTTGATTGATCAAAATGATACAATTTTGTATGATTTAATCATTAAAAATGGTTTGATATATGATGGGTCTGGAGAATCACCATTCAAGGGTGATGTTGGTATTATAAATGATAAAATTGAATTTGTAGGCAATTCCGTTGATTTAAAATCAAAAAAAATAATTTTTGCTGAAGGAAAAGTAGTATCTCCGGGATTTATTAATATGCTAAGTTGGGCAGTTGATGATCTTATAGTTGATGGAAGATCTCAAGGAGATATAAGGCAAGGTGTCACATTGGAAGTTTTTGGTGAAGGTGTTTCGATGGGTCCTCTAAATGATGAAATGCAGAAAGATCGAACAGCTAATGGTTTAGGTATTGGTGAAGTAGATTTTGATTTGAATTGGGTTACTCTTGGTGATTACTTGCAGTTTTTAGAAGATAAAGGTGTATCACCTAATGTTGCTTCATTTGTTGGAGCTACAACCTTAAGAGTCCATCAAATTGGATATGAAGACCGTCCTCCAACAAAACAAGAATTGGATTCTATGAAATTATTGGTAAGGCAGGCAATGGAAGAAGGAGCTATGGGTATTGGATCTTCTTTAATTTATGCTCCCGCATTTTATGCTTCTACTGATGAATTAATTGAAATATCTAAAGTAGCTTCGGAGTACGGAGGAGTATACATTTCTCATCTTAGAAGTGAAGGAAATAGATTTTTAGAAAGTGTAGATGAATTTTTAAAAATTGCTTCTGAAGCAAATATAGATTCAGAAATTTATCATTTGAAAGCAGGAGGAAAAACAAATCACTACAAATTAGATTTGGTAATTAAAAAAATAGATTCTGCTAGAGAAGCTGGCTTAAATATTACAACTGATATGTATACGTATACTGCTGGTGCTACTGGTTTAGATGCATCTATGCCTCCTTGGGTACAGGAAGGTGGATATTCAGAATGGAAAAAAAGATTACAAGATCCTGAAATTAGAAAGAAAGTAGCTAAAGAGATAAGTACTCCTACCGATGAGTGGGAGAATTTATATCTACAAGCGGGGTCTTCAAAAAATTTAATTCTTATAGGATTTGCAAACCCTGATTTAAGATATTTAACTGGCAAAACATTAGATGAGGTTTCTAGAATAATGAAAAAAGATCCAGTTGAAACAATGATTGATTTAGTAATTGAAGATGGAAGTAGGGTAGGAACAGTTTATTTTATTATGTCAGAGGAAAATATAAAGAAAAAAATTACCTTACCTTGGATGAGGTTTGGTTCAGATGCAGGTTCAATGACACCTGAAGGAAAATTCTTAGAATCGAATACACATCCAAGAGCTTATGGGAATTTTGCAAGATTATTAGGAAAATATGTAAGAGAAGAGAAGGTTATTTCTTTAGAAGAAGCAATAAAAAAATTGACATTAAACCCCGCAAAGACGTTGAAAATTAAAAAAAGAGGATTATTAAAAAAAGGATATTATGCAGATATTGTAATTTTTGATAAAGATAAGATAATAGATCATTCAACTTTTTCAAATTCCCATCAGTTTAGTACTGGTGTAATTCATGTTTTTATAAATGGCGTACAAGTACTTGAAGATGGTGAACATACTGGTGCTTTACCTGGACGTTTCATAAAAGGACCAGGATATAAAAAATAAATTTATTTATACTTTGGAAAATCTATTTTGTTTTTTACTGATGGGTTTTTATCTCCAAAATATATAACATCACATCTACAGTTTAATTCAATATATTTATCAATTATTTTTAAAGTTTTTCTATCAAAATAGCTCAAGAAAAAGATTCTTTCTTGTAAATGAATTATACCATCATCAGGTAATGTATTCCCAGATTTTCTTACAGCAGTCCTAGCATCTTCAACACATAACATTATATCCCAACACACTTTTTTTTGCTCTTCACAGCTCATTAAAAAAAGTAAAATACATTGAAAAAATAAAATTTTTTTATAAAATGAGTTCATAATTATTTTGCTAAAATAAAAAATCATTTTATAATTTGTTGTAAAAATGGAATTTCTAACTCAAAATTACTTATTTATATTATTGTTTTTGTGGGGTATTCCTAGCACCTATTTTAGAAGTAACTTTAGAAAAATAGTATACCAAACAGATGATTGGAAAATTAATATTAAACCAGTTTTTGTTAAAGAGTTAAAAGCACTTTTTTTTAACATATATCCAGATAATAAAAATTATTTAAATCAAAGAAATATCTATCGATTTTATCTTTTAGTTTATATTATTCTTATACTTATTTATACGATTGTTTATTAATAAACAATATTGAAGATAGAGTGGATTTTATATATATTTTTTTTATCCTTGTAATCCTTTAAATATCTAAACATGAAAAACATTATAATTCTAGTACTATTTGTATTATCTCAAAACTTTTCGTTTTCACAAAAAATTGATTTTATGGAGTATGATTTAGATAATGGAATGCATGTTATTCTTCATAGAGATGCAAGTGTTCCATTAGTTGTCACATCAGTTATGTATCATGTTGGAGCAAAAGATGAAGATCCTGAAAGAACAGGTTTTGCTCATTTTTTTGAACATCTTTTATTTGAAGGAACCAAAAATATTCCTAAAGGAGAATTTATGAAAATTGTTGAGAGAAATGGCGGGTCTTTGAATGCTAATACTAGTAATGATAGAACATATTATTATGAGTTTTTTCCTTCAAATAAACTTGAATTGGGTTTATGGCTAGAGTCAGAAAGATTGATGCATCCAGTTATTGATCAGAAGGGAGTAGAAACTCAAAATGAGGTAGTCAAAGAGGAGAAAAGATTAGGAGTAGACAATAGTCCATATGGTCACTTATTTGAACAAATACTTCTAAGTTTATTTAAAAATCATCCTTATAGGTGGACTACTATTGGTTCTATGGACCATTTAGATGCTGCTACATTGGAAGAGTTTAAAGAATTCAATAAGAAATTTTATGTTCCTAATAATGGTGTCTTGGTTGTAGCTGGAAATTTTGAAATTGAAGAAACAAAAAAAATGGTAGAGGATTATTTTGGACCAATACCAAGAGGTAATGAGATTCCAAGAATAAATGTGAAAGAGGATCCTATAACTGAAGAAACTAGAAAAGAATTTTTTGACGCCAACATTCAAATTCCGATGATATTGGTTTGTTATAGAACTCCATCAATGAAAAGTAGAGATGCTTATGTTTTGGATATGATATCTACAATACTTAGTGATGGAAAAAGTTCAAGATTATATAAAAAGATGGTAGATGAAAAAAAGGTTTCATTACAAGTTCAAGCTGTTAATTTAGGTTTGGAAGATTATGGTGGGTATGTAATTTTGTCTCTTCCTTTGGGTGAAAATTCATTAGATGATTTACTGGTTAATATTGAAGAGGAGGTTGTTAAATTACAAAATGAGCTTATTTCAGACAGAGAGTATGGTAAACTTCAAAATATTTTTGAAAACAACTTTGTAAGTTCAAATGCCTCTATGGCAGGTGTAGCAAATTCATTAGCTAGGTATTATATGCTCTACGGAAATACAAATTTAATTAATGATCAGATTGATATTTATAAATCAATCACTAAAGAGGAAATAAGAGATGTAGCTAGAAAATATTTGAAAAAAAATCAGAGAGCTATTATAGATTATTTACCAAAAAAAGATGAAACTCAATAAAAAAAATATTATGAAAATTCAGAATTTAATTTCAATCCTATTTTTAATTTTTTCTTTTGTTTCCTATGGTCAAATCGATAGGTCTAAACCACCAAAATCGGGACCTGCACCAGTAATAAATTTAGGTAAACCGCAAACTTTCACATTAAAGAATGGCATGAAAGTTCTTGTTGTTGAAAATAATAAATTACCGAGAGCTTATGCTAATTTATCAATAGATAATAAGCCTGATTATGAAGGCGAAATTAAGGGAGTTTCTTCATTAGTTAGTTCATTAATGGGAAATGGCACTGAAAATCAATCAAAAGATGAATTTAATGAAGAAATAGATTATATGGGAGCAACTCTTTCCCTTTCTGCTAGTGGAGGGTATGTTTCATCTTTGAAGAGATATTTTCCAAGAGGTCTTGAAATGATGGCAGATGGATTGATAAATCCAATTTTTTCCGAAGAAGAATTTGATAAAGAAAAAAACATTTTAATTGATAATGTTAAATCTTATGAGAAGAGTGTTCAAGATATAGCTGATAGGGTAAATGACAAATTAGTTTACGGGGGAGAACATCCTTTTGGTGAATTTATTACGATTGAGTCTATTAATAATATAGGTCTTGATGATGTAAAAAATTATTACGAAACTTTTGCTAAGCCAAATAATGCTTATTTGATTATAGTGGGAGATGTCGACTTTGAAGAAATTAAAAAAAGTGTAACAAAGCTTTTTAATAAATGGAAGAAAGGAAATATTATTGAATCCGAATTACCGGAATCACTAGATTTAGATCAAGTTGAAGTCAATTTTATTAATATGCCTAATGCAGTTCAATCTGAAATTTATGTTAATAATTTAATTAAAATTTCAATGTCTCATCCTGATTTTTTTGCCTTAAAACTAGCTAACCAAATTTTAGGTGGTAGCGCTACGGCTAGATTATTTATGAATTTAAGAGAAGATAAAGGATTTACTTATGGATCTTATTCTAACGCATCAACAAGTAGATATATATCAAGTTTTTCTGCTTCTGCAAGTGTTAGAAATGAAGTGACGGATAGTTCAGTTGTAGAAATTATAAAAGAAATAAATAAAATTAGAAATGAGAATGTAACTGAAGAAGAACTTGTAGGGGTTAAAGAAAAATATGTAGGAAATTTCATAATGTCTACCGAAAGACCATCAACAATTGCTGGATATGCTTTAAATATTGATAAGTTTAATTTACCTCAAAATTTTTATGAAACTTATTTAGAAAATTTTCAGAAAGTAACTGTGAATGATATTAAAAGGGTTGCTAATAAATATTTCTTAGCGGATAACTTAAGGGTTGTAGTGGTAGGAAAAGGATCTGAAATACTTCAAAATATTGAAAAATTACCTTATAAAGTTTCTTATTATGATACTTATGGGAAACAAACTATAAGACCAGATTTTTCTAAACCAATAGGTATTTCAAAATCATCTATATTAAATAAATATTTTGAAGCAATAGGTGGAAAAGAAAAAATAGAAAAAGTAAATGCATTAATGACTATGGGTGAAGCAGTTTTGCAAGGAGGAGCTATGACTTTAAATCTTGTAACGATTCAAGCAAAACCAAATAAGTTGTCAGTAATGATGTTAATGATGGGAAATATTATGATGAAGCAAGTATTTAATGGTGAGGATGGATATATTATGCAACAAGGCCAAAAAATACCTTTTCCGGAAGAAGAAAAGCAAAAGTTAATTTCATCTTCTCTTCCTTTTGAAGAGTTGAGCTGGATAGATGATGAAAATGTAACTTTTAGTTCTGTCTCTGAGGAGGATGGTTTAAAGCAATATGTTTTAAAAATAGATGATAAAACAACAGTATTTTTTGATGCTGATTCAGGTTTAAAAACTAAGCAAGTTACTATGGCTCCTACTCCTCAAGGGGAAATGAGTCCTCAAGCAACAATTTATGAAGATTACAGAGAAGTTGATGGAATACTTTTCCCTTATTTGATTAAAATACCTATGGGTCCTCAAATGTTAGAGTTTAACACAAAAGAAATCCAATTAAACCCTGCTGTATCAGACTCTGATTTTAATTAGAGAATTTATAATAATACTAATGTCTGATTTTGAAATTAATATAAACTCAATTTTGAAGGAACTTAATCTTTCAAAAAATAATTCTGGTACCTCATCAGGAAAAAATTGGATTGAATCATCAGCTACTTCAAGAAAAGTGTTTTCACCTGTAGATGGTAATTTGATTTCATCTGTTTTTGAAACCGACCAGAAAAATTACAGTAAAATAGTTTTATCATCTAAAAAAGCATTCAAAGATTGGAGAAAAATTCCTGCACCAAAAAGAGGTGAGATAGTTAGACAAATTGGTAATGAATTAAGAAAGAAAAAAAATGCTCTTGGAGCATTAGTTTCATATGAAATGGGTAAATCAATACAAGAAGGTCTTGGTGAAGTTCAGGAAATGATTGATATATGTGATTTTTCTGTCGGTTTATCAAGACAATTATATGGTTTGACCATGCACTCTGAAAGACCTAATCATAGGATGTATGAGCAGTGGCATCCATTAGGAATTGTTGGAATTATTTCGGCTTTTAATTTTCCAGTTGCTGTTTGGAGTTGGAATGCGATGATAGCTTTGGTTTGTGGAAATGTTTGTATTTGGAAACCATCTGAAAAAACACCACTTTCTGCTATTGCATCTCAAAAAATAATATCTGATGTTTTTAAAAAAAACAATATTGATGAGGGAGTTTGTTCTTTAGTTACTGATTGTATGGAAAAGAAAATTGGTCAGGAAATGCTAAATGATAAAAATATTAATTTAATTTCCGCTACAGGTTCAACTAAAATGGGAAAGATTGTAGCAGAAACTGTTGGTAAGAGATTAGGTAAAGTTTTATTAGAGCTTGGTGGTAATAATGCTATAATTATATCAAATAAAGCTGATCTCAAAATAGCAGTTACAGCTTCTGTATTTGGTGCAATTGGGACAGCTGGACAAAGATGTACTTCAACAAGAAGATTAATAATACATAAAGATATATTTGATCAATTTAAAAAGCAGTTGATAACTGCATACAATCAAATTAAAATTGGAAATCCATTAAATCAAAATAATCATATGGGGCCTCTTATTGATAAATACGCTGTTAGTTTATATCTAAAAGCTATAGATAAAATAAAGAAAGAGGGAGGGAAAGAAGTTGTAAAAGGTGGTGTATTGAATGGGGGAGAATATAAATCAAATTGTTATGTGAAACCTGCTATTTATGAAGTTAAAAATGAATTTTCTGTTGTTCAGGATGAGACTTTTGCTCCGATATTGTATTTAATAAAGTATTCTAATTTAGATGAGGCAATTAATATTCAAAACAATGTTCCGCAGGGATTGTCTTCTTCAATTATGACAAAAGACTTATCTGAATCAGAGAAATTTTTATCCTCTTCTGGTTCTGACTGTGGAATTGCTAATGTAAATATTGGAACTTCAGGAGCTGAAATTGGAGGTGCTTTTGGGGGAGAAAAAGAAACTGGTGGAGGAAGAGAATCTGGTTCTGATTCATGGAAATCATATATGAGAAGACAAACAAATACTATAAATTTTAGCGACGAACTTCCTCTTGCTCAAGGGATTAAATTTGATTTTTAATTAATTTTTTTAATTTGAGAGTTGACTCATAAGATTCTTTTATATTATTTTTGCATTCTAATTATAAATTATTTTAATCATGAAAAAACTTTTATTTATTTATTTATTTTTTGCGTATACAACTTTTGCTAATGCACAACAGATATATTGGAATTGTTTTAATATAGTTGTTGATAATGAAGTTGCTTTAACAAAAGCCCTTGATGATTTTATGAACACAGAGTCAGGGAAGTCTATGACTCCAGTGTCACTTTCTGAGATGGCCAATAGTGGATCAAAGTACAGTGCTACTCATGGTCTTTGCTTTTTTTCTCCTGATGCTTCAGCTTTAGAGTCAAACAGAGAGAAATTAAATAATTTACAAGCGGGAATTTTGATGAGTACTTGGGATTCTGAGGTAACAATTGAGTCTTCTATATTAGGGCAATCTTTAATAGCAGATCCTTCATCTTTTGATTTAAATTTTAATGTAATTGTTCAAATAAATGTAAAGGATCCTGCATTTTATGGTGCTGCTTTTGCTAAAATGAAGGAAGAAACAGTTGGTCTATATAATGGATCTTTAGAGTTACATGAAACACTTGCGGGACAGGAAACAGGCGTTACTCATATTGTTGTAGCTAGAGCTAAAAATATGGCAGAATGGATTTCGGGCAGAAATAAAATTTTTGCTTCAGATGCATTTCAAAGCTTCTCTTCTTCAGTTAGAAATATTTCTGAGGTTTTGGATATTCATTCAGCAAGAGTTCTTAAACAGTATAATGCAAATTAATTTTTCATTAGTTTATTAAAGAATTTGTCTGTAACTGTAAAGCTCATTCCATTTTCAATGTGAAGGCTATTGTCAGGCTTCCCATTTACTGTATGGTATTTTTGAATATGATCTTTAAACTTTTTTAAGTTTTTTATTTTATATTTTTTACCGTTATCATCAGTTATATATATTTCTTTCATTCATTAACCTTTTTTAACATTTAAAGTAGAACTAATAATATTATAACCTCGTTTCACTTAATATATACTCTCGTATATTTTAAGTTTAGTTTGGTTTATAAAAACCCTCCTTCATTTTAGGAGGGTTTTTTTATTTTAAAATTATCCATTCTTGTTATCCTCTTGCT
>Ga0208764_10001006_pt1 | contig 18347 bp, 20 predicted proteins | sample ETNtaG_18_FD_185762 | JGI IMG/M metagenome (GOLD analysis project Ga0208764, IMG submission 185762) | Marine microbial and viral communities from oxygen minimum zone, Eastern Pacific Ocean - ETNP201302SV91 (SPAdes) (version 2) | ecosystem: Environmental > Aquatic > Marine > Oceanic ... | reverse complement strand
GCTGAAACAATGATAAGATACACATCGGGTCTTAGGCAAAATGAATTAATTAATGTTGCTGATTTTTCCCGAGCTGTAAAACGACTTTGGCAATTAGGGTTGTTTAAAGATGTACAGATAGTGATTGATAAGGAAACATCAGAAGGTTTATTTATATCTATACATGTTGAAGAAAACCCTATTTTGGGATCAGTATTATATAAAGGAAATAAACGCTTAAAGGATAAGCAGTTGCAAGATGAATTAGAATTATATAAAGGGCAGAGGATTAAGCCGCATTCACTTATTCAATCTATTTCAAAATTAAAGGATTTTTATGCAGACGATGGTTTTTTACTTGCTGAAATAGATGCAACGCTAGAAGATCCTAATAATAAAATAGATAAACAAGAATCGGAAAAAGATGCTAAAAAAAAGGCGCTAACAAAAGATATTGTTTTTACTATTAAAGAAAATGATAAGGTGAAGATTAATAAAATTATTTTTGATGGGAATAATTCCTATTCGGATTTTCGCTTACGTAGATTACTAAAAGAAACGAAACAGCAAAGATGGTATTTATTTTGGAGATCATTTTTTGATAAGAATAATTTCAAAGAAGATAAATTAGCATTAGAAGCGTTTTATAGGAACAATGGTTATCGTGATTTTCATGTAATTTCAGATACAACTATTTCAAACCCTAAACTTAAAAAAATTGATATTGTTATTAAGGTTGATGAAGGAACCAGATATAAATATAGAAATTTTTCTTGGGATGGAAATACTTTATTTGATACTTATAAATTGCAAAGAGCATTAAATCTTAAAAAAGGTGATTATTATAATGAAGAAGAGTTTAATGTTGCAGTATATAATAATATGCAAGGCCTTTATATGGACCGAGGATATATATATAGTCGCATAGAGCCACAGTTTGTCCCTATAGGTGAAGATTCTATTGACATTCATTTTCCAATAATTGAAAATCATCAAGTTAGTGTGCGAAATATATCTATTATAGGTAATGATCACACAAGAGAGAATGTCATAAGAAGAGAATTGAATGTTTTTCCTGGAGATATCTTTAATAGAGAAATGCTTATTCGCAGTCAGAGTAATTTGGCTAGATTGAATTATTTTGCAAATGTATTACCGGATGTTGCTCCAGTTGATGAAGATGAGGTTGATTTAGAGATTGTTGTAGAAGAGAAGTCTTCAGATCGAGCAAATGCCAATATAGGATATAGTGGAGTTTATGGGCTTTCCGGAGGAGTCGGGGTTGAGTTTGCAAATTTTAGAGGCTTAGGACAGCAATTCATGATTAGCTATAATATTGGTTCTAGATATAATTTTTATTCATCCCAACCCACATCACAATTTAAGAGCTTTAGTATGAGCTTTGTTGATCCAATGATATTTGATACTCCAAATAGAGTAGGGTTCTCCATTTATTATACTTATCGAGGTCAAGGAACCAATTACTATTTCCCTTTGGACTTACGTATGAGAGGAGGTTCGATTCAATGGGGCCGGCGATTTAAATGGCCCGATGATTACTTTCGGGGTTATTGGGTAATGCGATCGATGCAAAAAACTTATGAAGGCACACAGGAAGAATTAGATCAATATGTGAATGGTCTAGGTACAACTTTTGCGAATAGCATTACCCAAGTTATTACTCGAGATAAAAGAAACCACCATGAATTCCCAACTCAAGGATCAAAATTTACACTGGAAACAACATTATCTGGAAATTTGTTTGGTGGAAATGAGGATTTTGCCAAACATTTATTGAATTTGGAATGGTTTACTCCTACTTTCTGGAAATTTGTGTTAATGAGCTCATTTAAAATTGGTGTTATTCAGCCATTAGATAATTTGAACAATCAAAAATCACTTATCCCTTTTGATGAAAAATTTATTATGGGTGGTAATGGAATGCCTTATGGTAATATGCTACGTGGATACCCAGATAATTCCATTAGCCCAGGGCCAACAGGTGGGAATGCATTATTGCGATCAGTAACAGAATTTCGTATTCCTATTTCTCAAAACCCTGTAATTTATGGCTTAATGTTTGCTGAAATGGGAAATGTATGGAATACAGTTAATATGTCAGAATCTTTTGATATACCTAGAGATGGTGCATTTACTTTAAAAAGATCTGCAGGAATAGGAATAAGGTTTTATATGCCTATGATGGGTGTGTTAGGATTTGATATGGGGTATGGGTTTGATGTGATTGACAATAGCGGTGACCCTCCTGGATGGAATTATACAATTATTTTTGGAAATGTTTTTTAGATAATATTTAATAAGAAAGGTAATATAAATGAAGAAGATATTTTTAGCTTTTATTGTTCTGTTTCTAACAAGCCCTTTTATTTATTCTCAGAGTAAGATTGGTTTTGTTCAATCTGATCGAATAAGAGCAGAGTTTGAAGAGTTCAAAGATGCAGAATCTCAATTGCAAATGGAATTCCGTAAAGTTCAGTTTGAATATCAGACAATGTTAATGAGTTTAGATAGCATGAAGAAATCATTTGAAACACAAAGGCTTATGAGCTCACCTGAGTGGCGAAGAGAAAAAGAACAAGAAATTGCTCAAAGAGAACAAACTATTCAGGCATTTCAAGCACAAAAAGTAGGGCCTGAAGGTGAATTGTATAAAAAACAAGCACAAATGGAATTTGAAATCTTAAGTAAAGTAAAGCGAGCTGTTGATAAAGTAGCTGCAACTAAAGAATATGATTTTATTATTGATGGATCAGTTTCATTGTTATTTGGGAACCCAACTTATGACCTTACAGATGATGTGTTATATGAATTAAGAAAATACAGTCTGCCCGATGAAAATTAATAAATAATTATAAATTGAAAACATTATTAGATTTAGCAAAACTTGTAAATGGGGAAGTTGTGGGCAATCAGAATATGATTATTTCAGGAGTTTCTGAAATACAAAATGGCGTTGAAGCGACCATAACCTTTTTAGCAAACCCTAAATATAAGAAATATTTATCATCAACAAATGCATCCGCTGTTGTTGTTGATGATAGTTCTTTATTGGAGGATAAATCTGGCATTATTCATCATAATCCTCAATTAGCTATTGCTAAAATTTTAGGTCAATTTTCTCATTCTATTAATAGAGAAAGTGGCATAAGTAAGACGGCTCTTATTTCACCAAATGCAAAAATTGGGGATAATATTACCATTGGTAATTTTTCTATAATTGAAGATGGAGTTATTATTGGTGATAATACTATAATTGGTTCTAATACAACTATTAGCAACAACACTTCAATTGGTGGCAATTGTAATATTTTTTCAAATATTCATATTTATAATAATTGCTCAATAGGAAATAATTGCATTATTCATAGTGGCACAATAATAGGAAGCGATGGTTTTGGTTTTGTAACAGAAAATGGGGATCACCATAAAATACCTCAGAATGGCAATGTTGTTATAGGCGATAAAGTTGAGATTGGTGCTAATTGCGCTATAGATAGAGGTACAATTGGGGATACCGTTTTAGGAGATCAATGTAAATTGGATAATCATGTTCATTTAGCTCATAATGTGCGTCTAGGTAAAGGTTGTATTTTAACAGCTGCTGTTACAATTGCAGGTAGTGTTAATGTAGGAGAGTATTGTGTTTTTGCTGGGCATGTAGGTGTAGCCCCTCATGTAACAATAGGCCCCCACTCAACATTGGCTGCTAAAACAGGTGTAACAAAATCACTTTCAGGTGGGAAAATATATGCTGGTATGCCAGCACGTGAGATAAGAGATCAGCATAAAAGAGATGCATTGTATTCTGAAGTATTAAAAATTAAAAAACAATTAAAGAATTTAGAGCAATGACAAAAACCCATCGTAAACAAAGAACAATAAGTGGCCCTGTTTCATGTACTGGCGTTGGTTTACATACAGGAGTAGAAAGCACTATTACATTTAGGCCTGCCCCTGATAATTATGGTATTCAATTTTCTAGAACTGATATTAAAGGGAGCCCTGAAATAAGAGCTGATATTGAGCATGTTGTAGATATTTCAAGAGGTACAACAATAGGACAAAATGGAGTTAAAATCCATACCGTTGAGCATGCTTTGGCTGCTGTTTCGGGTTTGCGATTAGATAATGTACTTATTGAATTAACAGGAAAAGAAGCACCAGTGATGGATGGAAGTGCAAAAGATTTTGTAGATGCACTTCAATCAGTAAATTTTATTGAGCAAAAGAAAGATAGGCGCGTATTAGAGATTAGTAGGCCGGTAGTATATTCTGACCCAAAGAAGGAAATTGATATCCACGTAGTTCCTGCAGATAGATTTAGGGTTACTTTTCTAGTTGAGTATCCTTTGCCTGCGCTTGGAACGCAATATGAAGCTATTTATAATATGGAAGAAGATTTTGCAAGAGATGTTGCTCCAGCAAGAACTTTCTGTTTTTTGAGCGAAGTAGAGGCGCTAAGAGAGAAAGGATTGATAAAAGGAGGAAGTTTATCTAATGCTGTAGTAATTCTTGATAGGAGAATTGAGAATGGTGAAATTAATCATTTGCGAAGCTTATTTGGAATTCAAGATAAAGTAATTCAAGGAACGAATGGTATTTTAAATGGGAAAGTACTACGTTTTCATAATGAACCTGTAAGGCATAAAACGCTTGATTTAATTGGCGATTTAGCTTTACTTGGAATTTCTATTAAAGGTCATGTAACTGCTGCACGAAGCGGCCATGCAAGTAATGTTGAGTTTGTTAAAATGATTCGTAAAGAGTATAAAGATCAATTATAGCTTAATTATTTTATAAGGTTTGGATAAAAAGTCACAATTTAATATCCAGGATATTTTGGAGCTTCTTCCTCATAGGTATCCAATGGTCTTGATTGATCGTATAATAGAAATTGAACACGGTAAAACTCTTACAGCAATTAAAAACGTTACTATAAATGAGCCATATTTTTCTGGACATTTCCCTTCTCAACCAATTATGCCAGCAGTGTTAATATTGGAAAGCATGGCGCAAGCTGGGGCTTTTCTAGTATTAAATAATGTGCCAGATCCTTTAAAAAAGAACATGTTATTTTCATCAATAACTAATTCAAAATTTCGTAGCCCTATAGTGCCAGGAGATCAAGTAAAAATACATATGGAACTTGCAAAAATTCGCTTAGGTGCAGTTAAGCTTATAGGTAAGGCTTTTGTTGAGGATAAATTAGTAGCAGAAGCCAATTTAATGGCGAATATTGTTAATCGAGCAGGATCATAAAATTTCTACAAAAATACACCCCTCAGCACTTATTAGTGAAAATGTTAATTTAGGAAAAGATGTCACAATTGGCCCTTTTTCTATTATTGAGGGTAATGTCTCAATTGGGAATAATACAATTATAGGAAATCACACCACAGTTTGTAGTGGCACTAAAATAGGTGGTAATAGTAAAATATTTCATAATTGCAGTATAGGTGAAATTCCCCAAGATCTAAAGTTTACTGGTGAGGATACTGAAACTTTAATAGGGAATAATACGATAATAAGAGAGAATGTTACAATTAATCGTGGAACATCTGCTCTTGGAAAAACGGAAGTTGGAAACAATGTATTATTAATGACTGCAGTTCATATTGCTCATGATTGTATTGTTCACGATAATGTTATTATGGCAAATATGTCTACACTAGGCGGCCATGTAGAAATTGAAGAGTATGCGTCTTTGGGTGGGGGCGTACTTGTTCATCAATTTTGTAAAATTGGAGCCCATGTGTTTATTGGTGGAGGATTTCGAGCAGTTCAGGATGTACCTCCTTATATTTTAGCTGTTGGAGAACCTTTAAAATTTGGAGGTATCAATTCAATTGGTTTAAAAAGAAGGGGGTTTTCTTTAGATATGTTATCTAAAATTAAGAAAGCCTATAAAATGTATTTTCGTTCGGATTTAACTAGATCGAAAGCTTTAGATTCGATAAAAAATAATTTATCTGATAATGAAGAAGTAAATAATATTATTAATTTTATTGATAATAGTGAACGTGGGATTATATAATCATTTTTATATATTTTATGAAATTAATTTTCATAGAAATTTTTATTATAATGCATTTATTATTTGCACAATTCCCTTCTTATGATATTTCAGAGGTTGAAGGATCAAAATTTGTATCATCTGTTAAGCCATTAATTAGAAACACCTCTTTTTCACTTGGGCATCATCCGTTAGTAAAAAATAATTCTAATCAACGTTTTTATCTAAATATAGTATTTCCATTTGGTCATGATTTAACAAATAAATCTTTTAATGAAAAATCAATATTAGGATTACCTTTGTTGCATAGTTCTTTGCTTATTTCTAATAATTTAAGAGTTAATGGCAAAATTGGGGGTTTAACAAGCGATAATGATGTTATCAATTATTATAGTTATGGTTTTTCATTAGGATTAGTTAAAGATAATCCAACCTTGTGGATTGCTGATTTGAGTGTAGGGAAAATGGATGGACCTAAATATATTAATTGTAGAACATTTGATTTTTCTATTATAAAGTCAAATTTATTTAATGTATTTCCATTGTATATGGGAGTTGGAAATAATCAGTTTAATAGTAGAATTTTTATTCTTAATAAAAATGGAGAAATACCAAATAATATTTCTGGATCTATAAATTATATTATATTTGGTAATATATTTTCATTTTTCAAATGGCATGTTTCTCCTCAAATACGTTTAAACACTGATTTTTCTCAGGTCTCAATTGGTTTTCAAAAGAAATATGAATAATAATGACTAAAAAGATTTCTATACTTGGTTCTACTGGCTCAATAGGAGTTAATACATTAAATGTTATCGATAATCTGCAAGATCAGTTTGATGTGGTATATCTATCTACTTTTCAAAATAAAGAGTTAATTATAGAACAAGCAAAAAAATATAAACCAAAAGCTCTGGCTATTGTTAAGGATTCTCATACCGAAGATATTATGAAGGCTTTAGAAAAAGAAAATATTGAAATCCTTTCTGGTAGAGATGGCTTATTAGAGATTTCAAAAAGAGATGATTTAGATTTAGTAATGAATGGATTAGTTGGGTCTGCTGGAATGGAGCCCACAATTAATTCTCTGAAGGCCGGTGTGGATGTTGCATTAAGCAATAAAGAGAGCATGGTTATGGCAGGAGATCTAATAAATGATATAATGCGTGCAAGCGGAGCAAAGATTTATCCTGTAGATAGTGAACATTCAGCTATTTGGCAATGCTTAGTAGGAGAGAATATAAAAGATATTAAAAGAATTATTCTAACTGGTAGTGGCGGTCCTTTCCGTACTAGAGATATAGGCACCTTTTCAGAAATTTCTTTAAAAGAAGCTCTAAATCACCCTAATTGGAGTATGGGCAATAAAATAACAATTGATTCAGCCACGATGATGAATAAAGGGTTAGAAGTGATTGAAGCACGTTGGTTGTTTGATCTTCAAATAAGTCAAATTGATATATTGATTCATCCTCAATCTATAATACATTCTATGGTAGAGTTTAATGATAGATCCATAAAGGCTCAATTAGGAGTTCCTGATATGAAAATACCAATTCAATATGCTTTAACATACCCCACTCATGCATTAACAGATTGGGATGAACTAGATTTGGCTAAAATAGGGAAGCTAACTTTTGAAGAGAAGGATATAGAAAAGTTTCCATGTATTGAGCTGGCATATGAATCATTACGTATTGGAGGATCTGCACCAGCAGTGCTTAATGTGGCAAATGATAATGCTGTTTATAGTTTTTTAAATAAAAGGATTAAATTCACAGACATACCTAATATCATTGAAAAAGCTTGTAATGCCCATGATTTGGTAAAGCATCCGAGCTTAGAGGAATTATTAGAATTGGAACTTTGGACATATGAATTCGTAATGAAAGAAATTGATAAAAAGTAAGGGAAATCATTAATGACTACAATTTTAGCATTTATATTTGTTTTGGGCGTAATAGTTATCATACATGAATTAGGGCATTTTTTTGCCGCACGTTCTGTTGGTGTTCGTGTAGATAGATTTTCAATTGGCTTTCCACCTCGACTCTTTACTGTTAATTCAGTTGATGGAGGATTTGAGATTAATTTATTTTTTTATAAAAAGAATGAGATGGATAAGATTAGTTGGGATATAATAAAGACTTGGAATATAAATATACCTGAAAGAAAAGGAAGCGGTACAGAATATTGTTTTGCAATAGTTCCATTAGGCGGCTATGTCAAATTAGCAGGAATGATTGATGAAAGCATGGATGGAACAATTCAAAACAAGCCATATGAACTTATGAGTAAACCAGTTTGGGCTCAAATATGGGTAATGAGTGCTGGTGTAATTATGAACATATTATTAGCTTTTGTTATATTTACATCTCTCGCTTGGTATCAAGGAGTTCCAACTTCTGAAGATAAACCAGTTATATATACTGTTGAAGAAGATTCCCCAGCTTATAATGCAAATCTTCTTTCTGGAGATAAAATAATTAAAGTTAATGATCATAGTATTACTACTTGGTCGGATCTTTCAACCACTATTCAAGAACAACCAAATACCTCCATAAATATAACGTATGTTAGAGAAGGCAAAGAAAGCACAATAGATATTTATACAACATTTAGAGTGTTTCCTATTGATGGTAAATTAGATACTCTTGGTATGATTGGCATTGCTCCAGAGTTAATTTATAAACCAATTGGTATAATTAGAGCCTCTCAATTAGGAACCGCCTCTACTATTGGTGGTCTTGGATTAGTTGTATTATCAATAAAATTATTAATTTCTGGGCAAGCATCTGTGGGAGATCTTGGAGGACCTATTTTAATAGCTCAGATTGCTGGTGAAACTGCAAGGGCGGGACTTATTTCATTATTTGGGTTTATGGCTATTATAAGCTGCAATTTAGCTTTTATCAATTTTTTGCCAGTCCCAGGGTTAGATGGTGGTCACGTATTCATTATTTTAGCTGAATCAATCTTAAGAAGAAAATTTACATTGAAAACAAGAATGATAATTCAACAAATAGGGATGGCCTTTTTATTATTATTAATGGCTACAGTTATGATTAATGATATAGGCCGGTTGTTTACAAATTAATTTCTTTTATTTTTAATAACATAGATCCGTATTGTAATTTTATTTTTATTTGAACTGGTATCTTCTTCTTATCATTACTAAACCAAATCATCATATCTCCTTTATTCTTTAATAAAGTGCTTCCTTTCCGAAATGGTTTTACAGCCAAACAATTGAAGGAACCGTAAATAGTATTTATAACCTCCTCAGATTTAGTGATTATCTGAATAGGACTAATTTTCTTTCCCCCAAAAGTATTTATTCTAATTGTCTCGCCAATTATTAATGGTTTTGTACGAAGAACATAAAATAGCGAGTATGGATCATAGACATATCCTGGAATTTTCGTAGTATCTTTATTTGTTATTGAAATAAATTTTTTATTATCAATAATTGTTTCTGAATCTTTCGAATAGTTTCCCTGATTTATATTCTTTATAATAATTGTTTCTGAATCTTTCGAATATTTTCCCTGATTTATATTCTTTATTATTTTTTTTGAATATAAATCTTTTCTATCTAACCAGGTATCGATCTGATCATCAATGGAATAAATTGAACTGAAGGGGAAAGAGGTTTTTGCTGTAAATCTTATATGAATTTCATTGGAATTATTATTATCATCTAAAACTTCTAAGAATGCTTTACCAGCCTTAATCCCAGCAAAAGAAACATCATAAATTAATTTTTCTCCAATATTAAAAGGGATTGCCTCATCAGCATTAATTATTGTTAATAAATATATGGTTATTATGATGAAAGTTTTCATTATCTCAAAATTTGAAATTGATCATTTTTGAGTATATATATTGTTGACCCTTTTGTTGTAGGCAATACACCCGCATTTATTATAATATCAACTTCTTTTCCAAACTCATTAATCATTTCTTCTGGATTATTCATTGGTTTATTTCCATGTCGGTTAACACTTGTTGTTGTAATTGGATATCCTATGTTTGATACTAGCTTGGGTCCAATGCTATTATTTGGTATACGAAAACCAATCAAATTATTTTTACTCATAATAGATTTATGAACTATACCATCAATGCTTGGAAGTATGAATGTAGTTTTATTGCTAATGTTTTCTTGAACGAACTTTCTTCTTTTTTTTGATAATTTTGTATATCTAGATAATTGATCAAAGTTTTTCACAATTATACTCATAGGAGAACTTCTTCTTTTAATCATATTTAATTTTTTTATTGCTGTTTCATTTCTAGCATCCACACCAAAGCCATATAGAGTATCGGTAGGATAAATTATAACTTTACCTTTATCAAGTGAACTTTTACAAATAGAATATATTTTTGGATGATCTATAGGAATATTTTTTATCATAATAAACTAGGATGGTTTTGTTCTCCATCGTCTATGAAACCAAAAATACTGATTAGGATGTTTTTTTATAATATTCTCAAGTAAGCGAGTATAAGATATTGTTATAGATTCAATATCTGATTTATTATGTGTTTTAACAGGTATAATATTTAAAACATATTTGTTTATATTTTCCATATGGCAGGTAACAAATATAATGGGAGATTTAGATTTTAAATGAAATAAAGCAGCGCCTTTAGGTGTAGAAGCTTTTAAACCAAAAAAGTTAATAAATACCCCACTTTTTTTTGCGTCCTGATCGCTAGCAAGGGTTAACATATCATTATTATCTAGGGCGCTATACATTAATTCAAGAGAAGATTTTCTTGGTAAAATATTTATACCATTATTTTTTCGCAGTTCATTTATAAACTTATCAGCACCAGTATTTTTTTGTTTTTGTCCAATGAGTAATAATGAATATTTATTTATACCAAACCATCCTAGTAGTAGCTCCCATAATCCAAAATGACCAGAAACCAATAAGACTCCTTTATTTTTACTAAGTGCTTTATGTAAATATTTCTCCCCGTTTACAGAAATATTTGCACGTGTTACGCTTTTGGGTAAAGATAGAAACTGCATGGAGCTATATATGAAAAATCTATATGTATCTTTTAATATATTCTCCCTTTTTTCTTTTGACAATTTGGGGAATGCTATAGATATATTTTTACGTGCCTCTTTTTGCCTTATTTTTATGAAATGATAGCAAATAAATCCAAGTTTATTGGCATAATTAAATTGTGTACTTGGCGTTAAAGATTGCACCAAATCTGATAGTAGCTTCAATAAATTATATGTTATACGATATTTAAGCTTCATTTGTTGAATTCTGTGGTATCTTTTAACTGAATCTAAGGTAATTTCTTATAGGTCAATATTGAATTTCCGAGGAATTTTGATTAAGATAAACAAACAAATCCTTTTTTTAACAATCTTTTATTTTGTTAATGTGACAGATATTTATTCTGCTGATAAAGTAGTATATCGTGTACCTATTCAGGGAGTTATTGATCTTGGTTTACCAACTTTTATCGAAAGAATTATTGATGAAGCTGAAAAAAATCAGATTCAAGCAATTATTTTTGATATTGATACATTTGGTGGTCGCGTTGATGCGGCAACACAGATAAAAGATGCGATTCTTGATTCGGATGTTCCCACAATAGCGTTCATAAATAGAAGAGCAATATCTGCTGGTGCTTTAATTTCATTATCTTGTGAAAGAATATATATGACGGGAGGCGGAACAATTGGAGCTGCAACTGCTGTTGATATGTCAGGAAATAAAGCATCGGAAAAAGTAATTAGCTATATGCGAGAAGAAATGGCATCAACAGCTGAGAATCGTAATAGGAATACAGATATTGCAAAGTGCATGGTAGATGAAGAATTATCATTTAGCCATATAGTTATTAATGATGATTCAGTTGAAGTCACCGATCTTGAGGGAAGAAAAGAAGGGAAGCTTATAACATTGACGACAGAACAAGCTATAAAATATAAAATGGCCGATGGTTCTGCAGAAGATTTTGATGAGTTATTGGAATTAATTGAGTTATCTGATGTAGCAGTGAAGACTTTATCAGAAAATTGGTCTGAAAATTTAGTTCGTTTTTTAACAAATCCAGTTGTTGCTTCGCTATTAACAACTTTTGGTTTTTTAGGAATATTATTTGAGTTGCAAAGTCCTGGATGGGGAATTCCAGGTACATTTGGAGCTGTGTGTCTAACATTATCATTAAGTGCCTCAGTAATAGTAAAACTAGCAACAAAGTCAGATTTACTTATTGTCCTCGTAGGATTCGGTTTATTGATGGTTGAAGCTTTCTTGATCCCGGGATTTGGTGTAGCTGGACTTGCGGGTATTGTAGTAATTTTGTGGGGTCTATATATGTTATTATTACCAGATGTACCAGTTTCACAAGAGATATATGATGCAGCAATGACCGGGTTAACTATCGGATTAATTGGTGGAATATTTGCATTAATTCTATTATTTAGATTAATGACAAAAACAAAATTTTGGGTGAAATTAACTTCTCCAGAAATTCAAAGTAAAGAAGAAGGCTATAATTCCTCACTAGGATTAGAACATCTTGTTGGAGAAACTGGTTTAGCAACTTCTGATTTAAGACCGTCAGGATGGGTGCTTGTAAATAATGCAAAAATATTTGTCGTAACAGAGGGAGAGTTTGTTGATAAAGATCAACAAGTTACTATTATGTCAGTCGATGGCAACCGTGTTGTTGTAAGATCTTATATAAATGAATAACTAGGAGTATATCATGATAAGTTATGTAATGTTGGTATTTGTTTTAATATTTATTCTATTATTTTTCTATTTCGTCCCATTAGGGTTATGGATTCAAGCTGTTGTGAGTTTAGGGGTAGGACGCATAACTATTATTGATCTTATAAGAATGAGGCTTCGTAAAATTGCTCCAAGACTAGTTGTAGATGGAGTAATAAATAGTCATAAATCTGGACTAAACAACATAACAACAGACATGCTTGAAACGCATTATTTGGCAGGAGGGGCCGTTCCCAATATAGTATCCGCTCTTATTGCTGCAGCAAAAGCAAATATTCCATTACCATTTGAAACAGCTACTGCAATTGATCTAGCTGGTCGAGATATTAATGCTGCGGTAGAAACCAGTGTAAACCCAAAGGTTATTGATGCGCCAAGAGATGGTTATTTATCAGCTGTAGCCAAAGATGGAATTGAATTAAAAGCTCGTGCAAGAGTAACTGTGAGAACTAATATACCAGGTTTAGTTGGTGGTGCAACAGATGATACTATAATTGCAAGAGTTGGGGAAGGAATTGTAAGCGCTATTGGCTCATCTTCAAAATATCAAGCTGTTCTTGAAAACCCTGATAATATATCTCGTGCGGTATTACAAAAAGGTCTAGATGCAGGGACAGCATTTGAAATTCTATCTATTGATATAGCAGATTTGGATGTTGGTAAAAATGTTGGAGCAAAGCTACAAACAGACCAAGCAGAGGCAGACTTGCGAATTGCTCAAGCAGAAGCTGAAACTAGAAGAGCAATGGCAGTAGCAGAAGAGCAAGAAATGATTGCAAGAGTACAGGAAATGCGAGCAAAAGTTGTAGAAGCTGAAGCCGAGGTACCAATGGCAATGTCTCAAGCTTTTCGGGAAGGAAAGTTAGGAGTATTTGATTATTATAATATGCGCAACATTGAAGCTGATACAGGAATGAGGGACTCAATTGCAGGAAGCAAGGAATCTGATTCAACTTCTCAGCCAGGTTCTGAAGAGAATTAGATGGAAGGATTAGCTTACTGGCTATTTATTGCAGCGCTTTATTTTCTTTCTTCTTTAATGAAGAGAAAACAGCAAAAAGCTGCTCGTAATAAATTAGACTTTGAGGATAAATTATCTGATAATAGTGAGTTTAAAGAAAATGAACCGAAAACAATGGATGATTTTTTTGATCAGTTAAAGAACTATGGAAAAGAATTTTTGGACTTAGATGATGTTGAAGAAGAAAATGAACATTATGAAATATCAAAAGAAAATATTAATGAAGAAATAGAAACAACTCCATCAGAAGATATATCTGAATATAGACCGGAACCCATACATAAGGAATATAGAATAAAGACAAAAGAGAAAGAGAATATTTCAATATTAGTTAATTCTATATTGAATGATAATAACAAAGTAAAAAAAGCAATTATTTTAAAAGAAATATTTGATAAACCTCGTGCTATAAGAAGATCGATACGATGAGATATTTATACTAATTCTGTATAAATATCATTTATATTTTTTTTCAGTTCTTCTTCAGACCCATCATTATGTATTACAAAATCTGCTAATGAAGCTTTGTCTTCTTCAGTCCATTGAAGATCTATCCTCTTTAAAATTTCTTCTCTACTAAGGGTTTCTCTGGCTAGTGCACGTTCCATTCTTATTTTAATTAATGCTGTAATTACAACCACATAATCCATATGTGTATCTGCACCCGACTCGTATATTAGAGCAGCATCTACCACAAAAATATCATGTTTGCCCCTATCTAGTTCTTTATCAAAATGTTTATCAATTTCTTTAAAAACATAAGGATGGACTATCGTATTTAATATTAGTTGATTGTTTTGGTCTTGAAACGCGATACGTGCTAATTTATTGTTATCAACATTACCATCACCTGTCATTATATCAGTACCAAATTCAGAAATTAATTCACTCTTTATTATCTCATTCGATAATAGTATTTTTTTTGCTTCTTTATCAGCATCAAATATGAATGCTCCTAATTCTTTAAAAATATTACTAGCAGTGCTTTTCCCGGTGCCTATTCCACCAGTTAGTCCAATTCGTAACATAATTAACCAAGGGCCCTTAGAATAAGTCTATTAATATTATTAATATTTCCATTACCATCAATTTTCTTTAACAGATTTTTATCTTGATAATATTTTAAAAGTGGAGCGGTTTGTTTATTATATATTTTTAGCCTTTCAATTATTACTTCTCTGCTATCATCTGATCTTTGAAAAAGTAATCCACTACAATTATTACATTTACCATCTACCATGGGTGGATTAAATAGTAAATTTGTAATATTTCCACATTCATTACAAAATCTTCTACTTGATAATCTTTTGATTATTGATTCATTATCAAGTTCAATGGATATTACAGCATCAATAGCATCATTCATTTTATCAAGAAATAAATCTAATCCTTTAGCTTGTGGTATTGTTCTGGGATAGCCATCTAGTAAATACCCTTTTTTAGCATCATCTTCATTTAATCTTTTGCTCATTATTTTTAACAATTCATTATCAGGGACTAGGTGTCCTTTATCAATATATGATTTAGCTTTAATGCCAAGAGTGGTGGCTTGATATATTTCTGCTCGTAATATATCTCCAGTTGATAAATGAACTATACCAAGATGTTTTTTTACTAGCTTGGCCTGAGTTCCTTTTCCAACTCCGGGTGGACCCATAAATATTAAACGCATGGTAAAAACCTTATACTAATAATACACTTAAATCAATAACCCTGCAATGGTTGCTGTAAGCCAAGATGCAAGAGCACCACCCACCATGGCTTTTGAAACTAATTTAGCGAGATCTTTTTTTCGTTCCGGCGCCATGCCTCCTATTCCTCCTAACTGAATACCAACAGAACCAAAATTTGCAAAGCCGCATAAAGCATAACTGGCAATAATCGCTGTCCGATCCGTTATGGCGTCCGTGGACATTAATTCTTTTAGATCCCCATAGGCAATCAGTTCAGTAAATACAATTTTCTTTCCCATAAGCATCCCTAATGTGCCTGCTTCTGACCATGGCACCCCCATTGTCCAAGCCAAAGGTTTAAATATAAAACCTAGGATTGATTCCATAGATATACCAACGAAGCTTAAAATATAATTAATCATGGCAACAAGGGATACAAAAGCTACAAGCATAGCTGCAACATTTGCTGCCAGTTTTAATCCGCTAGTTGCTCCATCGCCCAACGCTTCCATTGCATTAGTACTTTTTTGCTCAATATTGATTTTCAGGTCTCCCATCGTTTCTGATGATTCAGTCTCAGGATAAATAATCTTTGCCACTACAAGCGCCCCTGGTGCGGACATGACTGATGCCGCTAATAAATGACCGGCAATTCCCGGAATATCTGTTAACCACATAACATAAATTGCCAACACCCCACCAGCAACGGTTGCAAATCCCCCTGTCATTACAGCCATTAATTCTGATTTTGTCATGTGTTGGATAAATGGGCGTACAATGAGCGGAGCTTCAGTTTGACCTACAAAAATATTTGCGGATACACTTAATGTTTCCGAGCCACTCGTGCCCATAGTTTTTTGCATAGCTTGAGCTATCCATTTGACAATAATTTGGATTATACCAAAGTGATATAAAACTGCCATAAGGCTGGAAAAGAAAATAATAGTTGGTAAAGCTCGAAAAGCAAAGTTGACCAAGGAAACATGATACCCTATATCCGGTACAAAAGATTTGAATAAAAAATCACTTCCCGCATCAGAAAAACTAATTAGCTTTCTGATAGCTTTATCAAGAAAACTAAATAATGGGCCACCTATGGGTGTTTTTAAAATAAATATAGCAAAGATAGCTTGTAGCCCAAGCCCCCAACCTACAATACGTAAATTTATTTGTTTTCTATTGTTTGAAAGAGCGAAGGCAATTGCTAATAAAACTACAATGCCAAGAATACCTATTAGATTATCCATAACTTAATCTGGCTCTGAATAACAATGCCTACATCGCGCCTCATATATATCAGTTTCTCCAATCACTACTTGTTTTTCTTCTTTAGAAAGTCTTTGTGTATATGAGGCTGGTTTTCCACATTTGATGCATATTGCCTGGAGTTTATCTAAAAAATCTGATTCACACATTAATTTTGGCATAGGGCCAAATGGTTCCCCTTTAAAATCAGTATCTAAGCCTGCAACAATCACTCTTTTCCCTTTTGAGGAAAGATTTTTTGCAACATTGATTATATCATCATCAAAGAATTGGGCTTCATCAATACCAACTACATCAGCATCTTTTGCAAGATCGTATATTTCTGTTGTTGATTCTATAACAAGTGACTTCAGTTTTAATTGATTATGAGAAACAATATTTCCTTCTTCATATCTATTATCAATTTTTGGTTTGAATATTTTAACATTTAATCGCGCAATTTTAGCTCTTCTTAATCTTCTTATAAGTTCCTCAGTTTTACCACTAAACATATTTCCACATATTACCTCTATACATCCAAAATTATTTATTTCTTTTTTCATAATGAGCCCTTATCAAATGCATTTGGTAATAATTCCGAACTTTTTTTGTTAGTGACGTTTCCAGAAATATCAGTAATGTAAATTGATATTTCTCCACAAAGATCCCAAATAACCTGTCGACAGGCACCACAAGGATTGCCTCCATTTTTAGTTGCAACTGCTAATGCAGTAAATTTTGTATATCCATTAGATATTGCATTATAAAGCGCTATTCGCTCTGCACAACAAGTCAAGCCATAACTACTAGATTCGACATTGCAACCCCCAAATATTTTACCTGATTCAGTTAATACAGCCGAACCAACTTTATATTTTGAATATGGAGCCATTGCTTTCCCCCGCATCTGTATTGCTTTTTCTATTAATTGATCATTCATTCAATTCTCACCATTTTAAATAAATAATTGAATATTACACCGGCAATAAATCCCCCAATATGTGCAAACCATGCTGTGCCACCCGCCTCTTCAATTCCTAATGTACCAATTCCTGCAGTAAGATTTGATAAAAACCAAAATCCAATAACAACCATGGCTGGGACACGAATAAAAGTTATAAAAATAATTAATATTACCAAAACATGTACGGTGGCCTTTGGAAATCGAAATAAATATGCTCCAAGAACGCCTGCTATTGCCCCACTTGCGCCTACCATTGGAATAATGGATTCCGGATTAACTTGAATTTGAGCTAGCCCCGCACCAGTACCACATAATAAATAAAATAATAAATATTTTTTATGACCAAAAACACTTTCAACATTGTCTCCAAAAATCCAGAGAAACCACATATTGAAAATTATGTGAGTGAGACCACCATGCATAAACATAGATGAAAATATATTTAGAATAGAAGGGCTTGCTGGTGTAAGGGCGTATGTTTTGATGAATTCTTCAAATAGATTGCTTGGAATAATAAAATATTGATATACAAATACCAGAATATTTAACCCAATGATTAAATATGTTACAAATGGAAATAGAACTCGCGGGTTGTCATCTTTGTAAGGAAAAAACATTAATCAACTAGAAAGGTTGAAGATCCAGAAACGGTATT
>Ga0208764_10001005_pt1 | contig 18347 bp, 18 predicted proteins | sample ETNtaG_18_FD_185762 | JGI IMG/M metagenome (GOLD analysis project Ga0208764, IMG submission 185762) | Marine microbial and viral communities from oxygen minimum zone, Eastern Pacific Ocean - ETNP201302SV91 (SPAdes) (version 2) | ecosystem: Environmental > Aquatic > Marine > Oceanic ... | reverse complement strand
TGACTACTACAATCCTCTTGTTCAGGGAATCATCAAAGCAGTGGATTTTCCCAGTCAAATATTAAGATCTATGATCAAGCCTATTTATAGTCTAGACCTGTCTTCTTTTTTAGTTGCACTATTTGTTCAGGCTGGAGCTTTTTACTTGGCTGCCATGGCAGGATCTTTAGATTATGAGCCAATCAAAATACTTATTTGGTCTACTTATTCAGTAATTCTATTAATACTGAAGATGGCCTGGTGGATAATGCTGGGCGGAATAATATTAAGCTGGGTTGCTGGAGATAACTTTCATCCTGCAATTGTCTTAATTAGACAAATGGCAGATAAGCTTTTTAAACCTTTTAGAATTCTGCTTCCTCCTATGGGTGGTTTAGACTTCTCACCAATCTTTGCTTTTATTTTATTAAACTTCTTTCAAGCAATATTTATTCAATTTGCCGTCGAATCAGGCCTGCCAGTCTGGTTATCAGTTGGCTTCTAATTAAACTTTCAATATAATTGTTACTTCGCCGATTTGAGACAGCTTGCGGGCGTTTAATTGAAATACAGCTAATGCATTGAATTAAACCTGTTTAGCTTGAGCCAACAGGTTTTTTTATGACTGAAAGTATAGGAAAAGTAATAGAGCAAATATTTGAGTTGCCTAGTGATCTATTGCTTGAATGTGGTCAAACCCTTAAAAATATAGAGCTAACTTACGAAACGTATGGGGAATTAAATTCTGAAGCCTCTAACGCTATCTTAATATGCCATGCCTTAAGCGGGAATCATCATGCTGCTGGGTATTATAAAGACAAGCATGAGAGACTTGGGTGGTGGGATGCCTTAATAGGCCCTGACAAAGCAATAGACACAAATAAATTCTTTGTGGTTTGCCCAAATAATATTGGTGGGTGCCATGGCTCCACTGGTCCTTCTTCTCTTAACCCTGAGACCCAAAAATATTATGGGCCTGATTTTCCAGTGATTACGGTAAGGGACTGGGTTAACAGCCAAGCGCAGTTGGCAGATCATTTAAATATAAAATGTTGGCATGCAGCCATTGGAGGTAGTCTTGGAGGGATGCAGGCTCTTGAATGGAGTCGTTTGTTCCCTGATAGAATCTCCAAAGCAGCAGTAATTGCTGCTGCCCCTAAGCTTAGTGCACAAAACATAGCTTTTAATGAAGTTGCCAGACAAGCAATCATCACTGATCCAGATTTCCAAGAAGGCAATTACCTTGATTCGGAGAAATCTCCAAAAAGAGGTCTTAGATTAGCCAGGATGGTGGGTCATATAACTTACCTATCTGACGAAGCTATGCGAGATAAATTTGGAAGAGAGCTTAAAGAAGGAAAATTAAATTTTGGTTTTGATGTTGAGTTTGAAGTTGAAAGTTACCTTAGGCATCAAGGTGATGTCTTTTCAGAGTCTTTTGATGCGAACACCTATCTCTTGATGACAAAACTTTTAGACTATTATGACCCGGCTGAAAATCATGAAGGTGATTTGGTTAAAGCATTTGAAGCCATAAAAGCTAAAATTATGGTTGTTTCATTTTCGAGTGATTGGAGATTTTCACCTGAAAGATCTAAGGAAATAGTAAACGCTTTGTTGGCTGCAGAAAAAGACGCCACCTACCTAGAAATTGAATCATCACATGGGCATGACTCATTTCTCTTTGCTGAAGATAGATACGTAAAAGCGTTAACCGCATTTTTAGGAAATTAAATGAAGACTCTTGAAATTATAAATAATTGGGTCGACCAGGACTCGTCGGTCTTAGATCTGGGGTGTGGTAAAGGAGAAATATTGCTAAACCTAATCTCTTCAAAAGACATCAAAGCAGTGGGAGTTGAAATAGATGGTTCTAACATTAATGAGTGCATAACTAGTGGAGTGAACGTAATAGAACAGAATATTGATGAGGGCCTAGATAATTTCACAGATAACAGCTTTGATGTAGTCATAATGAGTCAGACCATACAGGTCTTAAAAGACCCAAGAAAAGCTTTACAAGAAATTACTAGGATAGGAAATGAGTGCATAGTGACTATTCCTAACTTTGGCCATTGGAGAACTAGGCTCAGTCTTCTGTTAACCGGCAAAATGCCTATAACTGATCCGTTGCCTGAAAGTTGGTTTGACACTCCAAATATCCATCTTTGCACCTTGGAAGATTTCGAGTTACTTTGTTCTGAAACGTCAATTCAAATAACTAAAAAAATATCATTTAATTCATCCGGACACTCAAACGTCTTTACCAGAGCCTGGCCTAACCTATTTGGAGCTTCGGCGATATATAAGATCTCTAAGTGAAGATTATATTAGCTACCCAAAATCAGGGAAAACTTAAAGAGTTCCAACAACTTTCTAAAGGGATGGATTTTGAATTCTTCTCTATTCCCGAAGAATTGGAAGAAATGCCTGAAGAAACAGGAGAAACATTTAAAGAAAATGCGCTCATCAAAGCAAAATATGTTTCTGAATATTTCCAAATGCCTGCGCTTGCAGATGATTCGGGCTTGGAGGTAGATTCTCTAAATGGAAATCCAGGAGTTTATTCTGCCAGATACTCTTCTTCTGGCTCAGACCTAGATAATTGTAAGAAATTATTAAATAACATGATCGGTGTCGCAAAAGAAAATAGAACAGCTAGATTCAAGTGTTGTTTATTAGGATTTAATGAAGGAAAAACGGTTTTTGCAGAAGGCACTTTAGAGGGTGAGATCGCTGAAGAATTTAAGGGAGAAAGGGGTTTTGGCTACGATCCTATATTTCTCGTCCCGAAGTATAACCTGCATTTAGCCGAAATGGAGAAGGAGGAAAAGAATAAAATAAGTCATAGATCGAAGGCCTTTGAGGCCGTAAAAGACATGCTGCCTTCTTTGATTAATTAACTTTCTTTACTACCTTTGTATTTAAAGACCTGTTTGCTTGTATTGCTTTCTTTTCAAAGGACGTTGAGGGAATATCTCTTAAATGCTCTTCAAGATCTCTTATGTTTAATTCTTCCCAATTCGGACCTTCAAATAAATAAGTAACTTCATCAAAATAATCTTTCCAGTCTGTCTTAAAATAGAAAATGCCATTGGACTTTAGCTTCTTATTTAGCAACTCCATAAAATCTTTTTTAATTAGCCTTCTTTTGTGGTGCCTTCTTTTGGGCCACGGATCGGGGTAAAACATAATAATGGCATCCAAGCTGCTATCAGGTATCTTATTTTTAAGTAAGTCTTCTGCGTCTTCTCTAACAATTCTTAGATTGTCTAAATTGAGCTTATCAGCCTTGCTTAAAACAGTACCTATGCCAGATAAATAGACTTCTGCTCCTAGCAAACTTATGTCTTCCTTTTTTTGGGCTATGCTGATTAATGTTTCTCCAGCACCAAACCCTATGTCCAATAAAGAATAGTTTCCTAGGATAAATTCTTGTATTTCAGAAAGTTCGCTGATGATGTACTGATTCCAGAACGAATCAAGCGCATTCTTTTGGTTGGCAGTTATTCTTCCTTGCCTAGTTACAAAACTTTTGGGTTTGCTGTTAAAGGTCACTTAAAGGCCTGAGGCAATAGACTGCTTAACTTTTCTCATAGCATTCTTTTCAATTTGCCTCACTCTTTCAGCCGAGATTTCATATTTCTCTGCCAAATCATGAAGTGTCATTTTTTCATCGGCTAGCCATCTATCTTGGAGTATGTCTCTACTTCTATCATCCAGTTGATTAATGGCCTCATAAAGTTGAGAAGTACTTTCTTCAGTATGTGAATGGTTTTCAAATATATCCGCGGGGTCTGCATCTTCGTCTTCTAAGTATTGAGAAGGAGCAAAAGAAACTTCATCGTCATCGGATTCAGACAGGGGATCAAAAGACATATCTGACCCACTAAGCCTTTTTTCCATTTCCCTTACTTCTGAAGGTTTAACCCCTAAATCTTTAGCTACTTGTTCTATTTCCTCCTCAGTAAACCATTCCAGTCCTTTTTTCTTACTTCGAAGATTAAAAAATAACTTTCTCTGTGCTTTTGTAGTAGCTATTTTTACTATTTTCCAGTTCTTTAAAACATATTCATGGATTTCAGCCTTTACCCAGTGAACAGCAAAAGAAACCACTCTGACTCCCATCTCAGGATTAAATTTTCTAATAGCCTTCATAAGGCCTATGTTCCCTTCTTGGATCAAGTCTGCTTCAGATAGACCATAACCCGAATAACTTTTAGCAATATAAATAACAAACCTTAGATGAGCTAAAACTAGCTTTCTTGCGGCATCTAGGTCGTTTCTATAGTACAAATCTTCTGCCAGCTCCTTTTCTTCTTCGGGAGTTAGTACCCCGATGCTGTGCACAGAATTTATGTAGGCTTGCAGGTCACCTCCAGGTGTCAATGCTTCCATCCCTTGGAGGCCTGTACCTGGTATTTTTTCCTTTTTTATTTCCTTTTTGGCCATAATTTAAGTGAATTCTACAGTTTTAGTGAATATTGATGCAAATTTAACCAATTTTGTAAAAACCAATAACTTTGAAATGGAGCAAAAATTTTAAAAATTTCCCACTAATATTAGTGAAAAACTATAATATCTCGGATGAAATCTATAGAAGTTATTGACGGCAAAGTAGCTCTGCATGAAGCAGAAATGCCATTAGTTGGACCTTATGATATTCTTATCAAAGTTAAGTCTACTGCGGTTAATCGTGCAGATTTAATGCAGAAGAAAGGGCTTTACCCTCCTCCTCCTGGGGCTAGCGAGATATTGGGGTTAGAATGCAGCGGAATTGTTGATGCCGTTGGTGAAAAGGTAACATCAAGAAGGGTTGGTGATGAAGTTTGCGCACTTCTTGCGGGAGGAGGTTACGCGGAATACGTTGCTTGCCCAGAATTCCAAGCCGTACCAAAGCCTACCAATCTAAACTGGGAGGAAGCTTCCTCTCTTCCTGAGGTTTACGCCACTTGCTGGTTAAATCTTTTTATCGAAGGTAATTTAACAAACAACAACAAAGTTTTATTTCATGCTGGAGCAAGTGGAATCGGCACTGCAGGCATTCAGCTTTGTAAAGCATTTAACTGTGAAAGTTTTGTAACTGCAGGCTCTAAAGAAAAAATACTGTTTTGCAAGAACTTAGGAGCTTCTGAAGGTGTCGTTAGAGGCGATAAAATGTTTAGTGAGGTTCGGGGCTGGGTCTCTGAGGGGTTCGACTTAATATTAGATCCAGTTGGAGCAAATTATTTTGAAGATAACCTAAAGGTCTTAGGTCTTGAAGGCAGGCTGATAATCATTGGACTAATGGGCGGAATGGAATCTAAAATTAACTTAGGCCATCTCATGATGAAGAGGCAAAGAATTATCGGTTCTACAATTAGAGCCAGAAGTGAAGAACTCAAAAAAATAGTTATGCGAGACCTTTATGAAAAGGTCTGGCCTTTTATTGAATCTAACGAAATAAAGCCAATAATTCATGAAGTATTGAATATATCCGAAACTGAAAAGGCCCACCAGATAATGGAAAATAACGAGAATATTGGAAAAATTGTTCTGGCTTTAGATTAATTCTCTTTAAACAAATCCAACCAAAGAAATTCTTTGTCGCCCGCACAATAAAAATGAGGGTTTTTTAATTCAGGGTCAAATTTATAACTCAATGGGTTACCTGATAAATCGTTTACAACTCCTCCAGCAGATTCGACCACTGCCTGTCCGGCTGCAATGTCCCATTGATAAGTAGGCCCCAATCTGGAATAGATGTCGGCTTTTCCTTCAGCTACCTTGCATAGCTTTAATGAACTGCCTGTAGGAATTTCATGCACAACACCAAAACGCTTTTTGCACTCATCGATAAACCATTCATCCTCTTTACTTTTATGACTCTTACTAAGTGTTACTAGGCATTCATCTTCTTTTTGTTTATTAGGTAAGATATTTGTTCTTTCTGTTCCTTTAATTTTAAACGCCCCTATATTGATTGCTCCGTAAAAATTTTCTTCCACTGCAGGCGAAAAAACTATTCCTAAAATAGGAGCTCCTTGCTCTATCAGGGCTATATTTACAGTAAATTCTCCGTTTTTATTAATAAACTCCTTAGTCCCATCAAGCGGATCTATCAACCAAAATAAACTCTCATCTTGCTTAGCATCATCATTTCCCTCTTCAGACAAAATAGGAATATTATTATTTAACTTAACTAGGCCAGTATTTAGAATTTGATGAGAAGCTATATCTGCTTCAGTTACAGGGGAGCCGTCTTGCTTACTCTCAAATTTAACGCCTTCTGAATGATAAATTTCTAAAACTTTTTGAGAAGCACTATCAGCTACCTCCAAAGCTCCATCTATTAATTCTACCAATTGTGATTCTTTCATTTGTCAAAGAAGTCTTTTCTTCTACAATAGCTCACAAATATCTCATATGAAAGATTAATATGGAAAATAACGAAAAATTAAAACAAAACGCTCAAGAGCTAAAAAAAGGACTTGAATTATTGAGTAGAGATAGGAAAGTCGTATTGCCTCACAATAAGGCGTTTGATTTAGTTGATGAATTACAAGAAAAAGTAGACGAGATAATAAATATTACAGGATCTGCTTAAATTTAAGGAGTTTATTATGGATTACAGCTGTTTTGATGTAGAAATTAAGGACAAGATTGCGCACGTTAAAATGAATAGACCGGATGATTTCAATTCCATGAACAAGGCTTTCTGGTCTGAATTGCCTCACTTAGTAGAAGACCTTTCTGATAATGCTTCTGCGAGAGTAATAGTGCTTTCAGGAGAAGGAAAACACTTCTGTGCTGGTATGGATCTAGCCAATTTTGCACCCTCTGACTCTCCTCCGAATGCACATAACGGAATGAGGAGCGAATCTGCTTATAGGGTGACTTTAGACCTACAGCACACAATAACTTGTCTTGAAAAAGCAAGGATGCCTGTAATCTCTGCGATACAAGGTGCATGCATAGGTGGAGGTGTAGATCTGGCCACAGCAACTGACCTTCGTTACTGCACTAAAGATGCTTTCTTTTGTATCCAAGAAATAAATATTGGAATGGCAGCAGACGTGGGAACTTTACAAAGAATACCTAGGCTTGTTCCTGAAGGTATAGTTAGAGAGTTGGCCTATACAGGAAGAAGATTTATGCCTGAAGAAGCCTTACAGCATGGTTTGGTGAATAAAGTTTTTGATACCAAAGAAGAGATGATGACTGCTGTTATGGAAGTTGCTAAAGAAATTGCTTCTAAAGGACCTCTTGCTGTAGCTGGGTCTAAAGAATCTCTAAATTATGGAAGAGATCATACGGTAGAAGAGTCACTGAATCACATAGCCTTATGGAATAATGCAATGGGTATTGGCGATGAAATGTCTGTGGCCTTTAAGGCCAAAGCAGATAAGAAAGATCCTGAATTTGAAGATATGCTACCTAGAAGAAAATATCTAGATGGCGAAATACCTTCTTAATTAATTTCTTAGAAATACAGGCGAATACTCGGAAGAGTCCTTTTTACTGTACTTATAACCGTCTAAATTAAACTTATTTAGGTCTGCAGGGTTTTTAATCTTGTTTTGAATTATAAACCTAGCCATAGATCCTCGCGCTTTCTTTGCAAAAAAGCTAATAATTTTATATTTGCCATTTTTGAAATCTTTAAAGACTGGACTATAGACCGGAAGATCTAGGTTTTCTGTTTTTACTGAAGTGAAATATTCTACTGAAGCTAAATTTATTATGCCCTTTGAGTTATTCTTTTTTGCAAGTGCATTAATGCTTGTTGTTATTTTATTTCCCCAAAACTCGTATAGGTTTTTACCTTTTTCATTTTTCATTTTAGTTCCCATTTCAAGTCGGTAGGGATACATAAGATCTAAAGGCTTTAACAGACCATACAGCCCAGACAGAATAGCAAGATTCTTTTGAGCGTATTTAATATCTGATTTGCTTAGAGTTTCTGAATCAAGTCCAACGTAAACATCGCCTTTAAAAGCAAATATAGCTTGTCTGACTTCATTGGAAGGCTTTTTAGGAACTTGCCAATTCATGTTTCTTTCAAAATTAAGCATGGAAAGGTTTTCACTAAGGCCCATCAAGGAAGAAAGGTCTTCTGGACTTTTCTTTTGTAATTCTTTTATAAGTTCCTTACTTTCTTTCAAGTGTTCAGCAACAGAAAAGTCTTCTACGGATAAATCAGAGTCGTAATCTAATCTCTTTGCTGGGGCGATGAGTGCAATCATTTATAAACCTAAAACTAGCTTCGCCATTATATTTCTTTGGACCTCGTTTGATCCAGCATAAATACTAGCTTTTCTATAATTGAAATATCTAGGAGCAGCGGTATTGGCAAACTTACTTCCTATGGCGGGCTCATTATTACCAATTTCTGGTCCTGGATTATTAAAAGGAATACCGTAATAACCTACTAATTCAACAGCTAACTCAGTTATAGCCTGACCTATCTCAGTACCTCTTGTTTTAAGAAGCGAAGATTCAGGTCCTACATTTTGACCAGCAGTTAAACTACCTAATATTCTGAGTTCAGTTGCTTCCATCGCGTTGATTTGCACTTCTAATTTAGCAATTGATTCCATAAAGTTCTTATCTTCAGATAACTTACATCCACTGGCATCTTCTGTTTCTGCCTTTGCCTTTAATTGTTGAAGTTGTTGGTATAGTTCAGAGGAATAACCATTCCCTCTCTCAAATTCAAGTAGATACTTTGCGTAAGTCCAACCCTTACCTTCTTCTCCAATAAGATTCTCTTTCGGAACTTTTACATCCGTAAAGAAGACAGTATTTACTTCATGATGCCCTATTGGCGTATTATCTAAAGTGTCTATAGGTTGAACCTCAATGCCTTCAGAATGCATATCAATAAGTAAGAAGGAGATACCTTTTTGCTTTATATCTTCCTGGCTTGTTCTAACCAAACAAAAGATCATATCTGCATGCTGGGCCATAGTAGTCCAGGTTTTAGCACCATTAACTAAATAATGGTCACCCTTGTCTTCAGCTTTGGTCTTGAGCGACGCAAGATCAGAACCTGATCCTGGCTCCGAATATCCCTGACACCACCATACCTTGGAAGATAAAATATCTGGAAGATATTTTTTCTTTTGTACGTCTGTTCCAAAAGCCATTATTACAGGAGATACCATGGAGATACCAAAGGCGGTAAACCCTGGTGCCCTTGCTGCTGCCATTTCTTTACTAAAAAGATACTTTTGAGAAGCAGTAAAAGATGCACCGCCATACTCTTTAGGCCAATTTATACCTGCCCATCCTTTTGAGTATAAAGCTTGCTGCCACTTTACATGCTCTTCTTTAGTTACATGACCATTAGGGGCATTCATATACCTCTCTTTCATGTCATCAGGATAATTTTCTTTAATCCAATCTCTAACTTCCTTTTGAAAATCGAGCTCTTCTTGTGTAAATTGTAAATTCATAAATACCTCCCCATAATTATAATTCAAATTTTAACTAACTATAAACTTTAACCTTGCATAAAATTAGTAAAACCCTAGATAACTTTTCTGAATTAACGGGGAAGATATGTTCTTGGTTTGTAGCTGTTATGGTCTTGGTAACCTGCGTTGTAGTCATAATGCGCTATGGCTTAGATATGGGATCTGTTTTGCTTCAAGACGTAGTCCTTTATCTCCACGGAGGATTGTTTCTTCTAGGATCTGCATTTGCTCTAAAGAGAGGGGCTCACGTAAGAGTCGATATCTTTTATAGAGACTTCTCAGATTTAAGAAAAGCTTGGGTTGATTTATTAGGAAATATTATATTTCTACAGCCTGTTTGCTGGATGATTCTTTTCTCCTCTTGGGGTTACGTCGAATTTTCTTGGAGAATTATGGAAGTGTCTCCAGAGCCTGATGGCCTGCCATTTGTATATGTACAAAAATCTTTACTCATTGCTTTGGCAGTTCTACTTGCGCTTCAAAGCTTATCTGAAATTTTTAAATCATTAATAACAATAAAAGATGGTTGAGTTAATTCCATTATTAATGTTTGGCGTTATATGCTTAGTTTTACTGGCAGGATTCCCAGTTGCTTTCTCCTTGGCCGGCACGGCTCTTATCTTTGCAGGTCTCGGAATAGTAACAAATACTTTCGAAAGTTCATTCCTAGGAGCAATACCTAATAGACTTTATGGAGACATGACAAACATGACGTTGGTTGCCGTGCCCTTGTTTGTTTTTATGGGTGTCTTGTTAGAAAAGTCTAACCTTGCTCAGGACCTTCTCAGCAACATGGCGGAAATAATAGGTGGCTTCAGAGGAAGCTTAGCTATTTCAGTAATAATTGTAGGAGCTTTGATAGCCGCCAGTACTGGAATAGTAGGTGCAACTGTCATAGCAATGGGCCTTATTTCCTTGCCAATTATGCTCTCTAGAAATTATGATCAAAGCCTTGCTGCAGGCACTATTTGTGCTACCGGCACACTAGGTCAAATAATCCCTCCTTCAATTGCTTTGGTTATATTAGGAGATGTTTTATCTGCCTCTTACCAACAATCTCAACTTAGCATAGGAAATTTTTCAGCAAGAACTGTTTCAGTTGGGGACCTATTTATGGGAGCAATTGTTCCTGGCCTCATCCTTGTTTTTTGTTACGCAGCTTATGTTGCTATTAGAGCCTATATTTCCCCAAGTATGGCCCCCGCACAAGAAGTTAAGATTGTAAAAAATAGGTGGAAAATACTTATCACGAGCTTACTGCCTCCCTTTGTCTTAATCACTTCAGTTTTAGGCTCAATACTTCTAGGCATCGCTACCCCAACAGAAGCAGCAGGCGTTGGAGCATTTGGTGGGCTTCTTTTGGCCTTGAGCAAAAGCAGTCTTACTTGGAGAAATTTAAAAGAAGCGGTAGAAGCTACTACGGAAATTACTGCAATGGTGTTTATGATCCTTTTAGGATCTTCTATTTTTTCTCTGGTCTTTAGGGGCTTTGGTGGTGATGATCTAATTACTAGTATATTTACTCAGTTGCCTGGAGGTGCTTTTGGTGCAGTTTTAGTGGTAATGATTATTATCTTCTTGTTGGGTTTCATATTAGATTTTATACAAATTACTCTTGTTGTTGTCCCAATAGTGGGGCCGGCCTTATTAATGCTAGGAATTGATCCGATATGGTTAGGAATTATGATTGCGATAAACCTTCAAACTTCATTCCTTACACCGCCTTTTGGATTTGCGCTGTTCTATCTTAGGGGCGTTGCACCTGACACTCTGCCTACTCAGGCGATATATAGAGGGGTTATACCTTTTATCCTTATACAAATTGCCCTACTAATTACACTGGCTATTTTTCCTGAATTAGTAACTGCACTCCCTAACGCAGTTTACGGATAATTAGTTAATTAAATCTATAACTCAAATAACCTGCAGAAAGATCTAGGCGCAGGTTGTTAATCAAGTTCCCTAGTATCTATGTAAGCCTTCTCAGAAATACGGTGGTAATTGATAACCTGCTCCTTAAACTCTTTATAAGATTTATATACTTTCTGAGCCATTTCATCATCAGCTATAAAATCTTCCATTACCTCGTCAGTGATTCTCCTTAATTCAACAAGGACCGTATCTGGTATTTTTTTTAATTCTATATTGTGTTTCTCAATTAACTCATTAAGCGCCTTATTATTTCTAGCAGTATATTCATCCAACATTTCTTGATTGGATGCTCTCGCTGCATATTTAATAATTGCCTTTAAATCTTCAGGTAACGAATCGTAAGCGTCTTTGTTGATAATAATTTCAAGTGTTGAGCCGGGTTCATGCCATCCGGGATAATAGTAATAATCAGCCACCTGATGAAACCCGAACGTAAGATCATTATAAGGGCCTACCCACTCTGCAGCATCGACAACTCCCTGTTGCAAGGATAAAAATATTTCATTGCCTGGCAGAGTAACGGTCTCGGCTCCAGCTCTTGTAAAGATCTCCCCAGCTAATCCAGGTATTCTCATTTTTAAGCCTTTTAAATCATCTAAAGAATTAATTTCTTTTTTAAACCATCCCGCCATTTGTACGCCTGTATTTCCGCCAGCCAAAGGTATTAGGTTAAATGGTTCATAGGCTTCTTGCCAAAGTTCAAGCCCACCACCGTAATGAAGCCATCCATTCATTTCTTGAGCTGTTAGTCCAAAAGGTACTGCCGTGAAAAATTGAGAAGATTTAACCTTTCCAGTCCAATAATAAGAAGCTCCATGGCCTAATTGAACGTTCCCTTGAGAAACTGCATCAAAAACCCCCATAGCGGGAACAAATTCTCCTGCGCCATAAACCTTTATCTTCATTCGGCCGCAAGTCATCTCTTCTATATACTTTGAGAAATTTTCAGGTGCCAGCCCTAAACCAGGAAAATTCTTGGGCCAAGTAGTAACCATAGTCCATTGATAAGTACTTGTTCCGTTAGAGAAACAGGAGCCTTCTTCCACAGAAACCTGTTCGTTTGAACAAGAGATTAAGGTTACGGAAAGAAAAGTCGTTACTAATAATTTTTTCATAATTTTCCTTATTATATGTTCTGCAGTTTAGCGTAAGAAACCATCAACCACTTAGTCTTACTTGAATCAAAATTTACTTCTACTCTGGCATTTGATCCTTGCCCTTCATAGTTCAAAATAACACCTTCACCAAAGACTTCGTGGAAAACTCTTTGGCCTAGCTTGAATTCAGTATCAGGAACTTCACCTTTAGATACTTTACCTGTTGAGGCGTTCCTTCTAGGAATGCTTCCGCCGGTTCTGACCTCGAGTGTCAGTTCCGCAGGAATTTCTCTTAAGAATCTAGAAGGTGGGTTAAAAGTTTCTGTTCCGTGGAGGTTGCGCATTTCTGCATGCACTATAAAAAGTCTTTCCATGGATCTTGTCATTCCAACATAGCAAAGCCTCCTTTCTTCTTGAAGCTGGTCAGCCTCTTCAATAGATAACTTGTGCGGGAAAAGGCCCTCTTCAAAGCCCGTTATAAAAACAAGAGGAAATTCTAGACCTTTAGCTGAATGGAGAGTCATAAGCTGGATGGCCGATTCATGTTCAGAAGCTTGCGTCTCTCCTGCATCCAAAGCTGCATGATCTATAAATAATTTAAGAGGAACTACTTCTGCTTCGTCCAAAGGTTCCGGTTCAAAATCTGAAGCTGCGGTGACTAGTTCAGCCAAGTTTTCTACTCTGGTTCTTCCCTTTTCACCTGCTTCTTTTTTATGGTACTCAATTAATCCACTCCTTTGAATAACATGATCTACAAGGTCTCTCAAAGTAAGATCCTTTGTTTCTGTTTCTAAATCTTCAAAATCTGACATGAAGCCCTGGACTGACTGACTTGCTCTAGGAGTTAACCCATCCGTTGCTATTAAATCTTCACAGGCTTTCCAAAGGGAAGTTTCTATCTTCTGAGCTCTTGATCGAATTATATCTAAAGTCTTAGCTCCTATGCCTCTTGGGGGCACATTTATCACTCGTTCAAAAGCGGCGTCATCCTCTCTTCCAAATACAAGTCTTAAATAGCTCATTGCATTCTTTATTTCAGCTCGTTCGTAGAATCTCAAACCGCCGTATATTCTATAAGCCAAGCCTTCCCTTAATATTGCCTCTTCTAGGGCTCTAGATTGAGCATTTGATCGATAAAGAATTGCCACTTCACTTAAATCTCTTCCTTGTTCCATCCAATTTTGGATGCTTCCAACAACATACCTTGCTTCATCATCTTCGTTGTAAGCTGAATATATAGATATAGGCTCTCCTTCTTTTTGATCCGTCCATAATTCTTTACCCATCCTGCCTTGATTATTTTTTATAACTGCGTTTGCGGCCCCCAAAATGACTGAAGTAGACCTGTAATTCTGTTCTAACCTAATTATTTCAGTGTCTTTATAATCTTTGGTAAAACGATTTATATTTTCACTCTTTGCGCCTCTCCAGCCATATATTGATTGGTCATCATCTCCTACAGACATAATGTGACCACTGCCTTCGCTTAATAATTTTAAAAACTGATATTGAACTTCGTTAGTGTCTTGAAACTCATCGACGAGTATATGCCTGAATCTCTTCTTATAATGACCCAACACATCTTGATTAGATTTTAAAAGCAGGTAAGTTCTTAAAAGCAATTCTCCAAAATCTACTAGACTTTCTCTTTCACACAATTCTTCGTAAGCCCTATAAACCTCATTCATCTTTTCTGCAAAATAGTCATCTGATGTTTCAACATCTTTAGACCTTCTGCATTCGTCTTTCTGCTTATTAATGAACCATTGGATTTGTCTAGGTGGCCATTTTGTGTCATCTAAACCAATAGACTTACTTACTCTTTTTATTACTCTGTACTGATCTTCAGAATCTAAAATAGCGAATTCTCTCCTAAGACCAGCCTCTTCCCAGTGAGTCCTTAGAAGTCTATGAGAGATTCCATGAAAAGTCCCACACCAAAAGTTACCCATCTCTTGCTCCACAATTCCTTCAATGCGTCCTCGCATTTCACGTGCAGCTTTATTGGTAAAGGTAACTGTTAAAATTGAATGTGGGTTTATGCCACTTGCTTTAATAAGCCAGGCAACTCGATGAGCTATGACTCTTGTTTTGCCTGAGCCAGCTCCCGCTAAGACTAATAAATTTTTAGAATCTGAAGTTACAGCTTGTCTTTGAGGCTCGTTTAAAGATTCAAATATTTCAGATACATCCACTCTACTATTTTAACTAAGAATGAAGGGTAAATCCTTTTTCATTTTTTAATACTTTAGGTATGATGAAAGGATGAAAGAAGCAACAGAATTTTTTAATGTTTACTGTGATTTTGTAACCAAAGTCACGAGCGATCCAAGCCTAAAAATAGAAAAACTTAAAGAGTCATTGGACAATATTCAAAACAACTCTGATATAGATGTACCTAGGCTCCTAACGGGGGCGCTGGGTCTGGGCAGTGAGGCTGGAGAGTTTGTTGAAATTGTTAAAAAAATGGTTCTTCAAGGAAAACCTGCTGATGAAGATAATATTTTTCATATGAAAAGAGAGCTTGGAGACATCATGTGGTACTGGGTTACAGCCTGCATGTCATTGGGACTAGACCCTGTTGAAGTGATAACAGAAAATCAAAAGAAACTGGAAGCAAGGTATGGGAAACAATTCACTATAGACCAAAGTGAAATTAGAGCAAAAGGTGATCTTTAGACAATTAAGAAGTAGATTTCTTTTTAAAGTGCCAAAAAATTAAAGGGACTAGAATTAAACCAGTCAAAGAATGAGAATAACTCAGCTGATTCATAAAAGAATCTTCGTAAAATAAAACAAAACCGCTAATTACCAGAAAAAGCATAATGAAGCTTAACAAGAACCCTGACTTTCTTTTTTTAGTTGGTTCCCAGCCTTCAGGTATGTGAGAGACAATCAAGACCCCTAAACTAACTAAAGCTGGAATTATTAGAGCCCCATGCAAAATTAATACTTGAGTTTTGCCAAATGAATTTAAATCCATAAAGTCTAATGCTAGCCACAGCATTCCAGTAATCCACAATAAAATTAGAGACAGAGAAAAGAACTTTGTTTGCCAGCCAGGAACATCTATTTTTTGATTAGTTTCTTTCAGCCTTTCTTGTAATAGTTTTTCAAATAACTTTTTGGCCTTATTTTCTGCTAGCAGAGTATTTCCTTTGTCTTCAGGTAAAAACGGCACGTTTATCTTCCTGCAGGTTCTCTTATCTGCATCCAAAGTCATATCAGCAAACCATTCCGTGCCATTCAAGTCTCTAAGGCCAATCTTAAGGCCTTTATCAAGTTTTTTTGCGTTATAAAGCTTCGGCATTATTTAAAAATTTGTCTCAAAATGTCTCAAAATTCTGTCTTATAGGCTTTCATAATAAGGATTTTAATCTATAATGCCAACCTTTAGCGCGCGCTATACCAAAAAAGAGGGGATCAAATTTATGAAAAATATTCGACGAGTGTTATTTGTCATTTTTTTCTTTATTTCAAGTTCTATTTTTTCAAACGAGACAAATGAAACAGAAGAGATAATTGTAATAGCTTCTAGGATACCAACTTTGGCTTCTGACGTAATAGGTTCCGTAGAGTCGATATCTTCAGCAGAATTAGAGGCTCAAATGGCTAATGGTCTAGAGCAAATAGTTAGATATATGCCAGGTGTTAGCGCCCATAATGAAAGTCAATATGGAAGAACACTAACAGAAGATGTCCACATTAGGGGTATACGCGGCGGTGCAATTTTTTTAATAGACGGTATTAGAATTTCAGACTCTTACACGGGCTATGGCAGGGATACCGTTGATGTAGATCTGTTGAAAAAGGTAGAGATAATGAAAGGTCCAAGTTCTGTTGAATATGGGTCTGATGGACTGGCCGGAACAATAGCTTACTTTACAAAAGATCCTACGGATTTAGTAAACGATGGAAGATATCTATCAATAACAACAAGCTATATTGAAAAGAGTAAACAGGAAAAAGTTAATATTCTTGCAGCCTACGATAAAGGAAGTAATAGTGGTTTAATTCAGTTAGTGGACAGGTCTGTAGAAGAGACAAAATTGCATGAAGATTTCTCTCTTAAGGCCAACCCAATGGATGGTGGTCAACAAAGTATTTTTGGTAAATTAAATATAGATCTGTCCAGTGAAAGTAAATTAACTTTTGTAGTTGACCTACAAGAATGGGAAAGTGAATGGGTAATTAATTCTGAAAAAGGTTTTATATATTTTCCTGCCCCCAGATCAATATCTTCTTCTTCCGGAGATGATGAAGGCACCAGGGAAAGGTTTAGCATTTCACTTAATCTATCTAATGCAAATAAATTATATGACTCTGCAGAGCTCAGTTATTACACTCAAGAAACTGAGCAAAGCCAAATTACAATTCAAAATCAGGTTTCATTCTTGGGAGGCATGCAAGCTGCCCCTACTCCGACTATGAGAATCAGGGATTTTGATTTTAATCAGTCCATAGATGGATTTGCTTTTGAAGCTTATAAATCTTCTGGTAACTATCAGATGGTTTATGGCCTAGATATTGAAGACACAGAGACAGAAAGGCCAAGAATGTTATCGGAAATGAATCTAATAACAGGAATGGCTACAAATATAGTTGACGGTGAAACCTATCCTAATAAAACCTTTCCTGACTCAGAAACAAAAAGAAAAGCTGTTTTTTTTAATAATAGAATAAGTCTTTCTGATAGCTCAGTATTAACTTTAGGGTTTAGGTATGACGATTATGAGCTAAACATAAGCCCAGATGTACTTTTGAGCAACGCTAATATTCTCAACTATCAAATTAACAACACTGAAGATAGTGCCTTCTCTTTTAAATTAGGTTACCTTAAAGATCTTTCAGAAGATCTAACAGGCTTTATACAGTACGCAGAAGGTTTTAAGGCGCCAGACTATGAGTCTTCTAACACTGTTTTCACGAATTATTTATATTTCTACACAGTAATTCCTAATCCCGATCTAGAGTCTGAAGAAAGTGATACTCTTGAGATAGGCTTAAGGGGATCTAGAGAGCAAGACTCTTGGGAACTTGCTTTGTATCAAAGCGAAGTTGATGGGTTCATACACCCTGAGGCTATTGGTTTTAGTAGAGGCCTAGGAATATATCAATATCAAAATGCAGAGAATGTAGAGATTAGAGGTATTGAATTCGATTACGAAAGATCGCTGACTGAGCAGCTATCGCTTAAATTAGCTTTAGCAATAAGTTCTGGTGATTTATTTGAAGGAAATAGAAAATACCCTTTGCCTGAAATTGATCCGAAAGAATTAATATTGGGTTTAAATTGGATTCCAGCAAATGATAAGTTTTCCCTACAAGCTTTGTTAACTTTATCTGGAAAAAGCAAAGATAACTTAGAAGAAGTCTGTCTAAATAATGACTGTTGGCCGAGAGTACAAACTTCTGGTTTTGCTCTTTTAGATATATTTACCTCTTATGTTCCGAATGACAATCTTGAGTTCAGGCTTGCCTTAGAAAATTTAACTGATAAAAAGTATTTAAGATGGGCGTCTGTTTCTCAGTTGCCTGCTAACGATTCTGAGCTGGATCTTTATGGACAAAATGGTAGGTCTATTTCTGCCTCTTTTAAATATACCTTTTAATTAAAAGATGGGGGCCTCAATAAAAGAAGACAAAAGCGTACATAAGGCTAAAGAATCTAATAACTTAATTGTTAAGGTTTTTTGGGTAGTACTGGGGTCTTTTTTTGTTGCGCTAGCCGCTGTGGGGGTTGCCCTTCCTGGTATACCAACTACACCATTTTTAATCCTTGCCGCCGCCTGTTATATAAGATCTTCTCAGAAACTCTATGACTGGCTTATTAGCAATAAGACCTTTGGTCCATACCTGAAAGATTATAGAGAAGGGAAAG
>Ga0208764_10001003_pt1 | contig 18351 bp, 18 predicted proteins | sample ETNtaG_18_FD_185762 | JGI IMG/M metagenome (GOLD analysis project Ga0208764, IMG submission 185762) | Marine microbial and viral communities from oxygen minimum zone, Eastern Pacific Ocean - ETNP201302SV91 (SPAdes) (version 2) | ecosystem: Environmental > Aquatic > Marine > Oceanic ... | reverse complement strand
GCAGTAAAGGTATATCAGCTCCACCAACATGAAGGGCAAAGACCTGACTTGTGTTAGGCCATGGCACCGTTGTGGTTAGTCTTACAGCCATATAAGCAGAAAGAAAGGAACCAAAAATGAAGGTATCGCTCACAAGGAAAATCCACATCATCGCCTTGCTCCAACGCACCTTAAAGGTTTGAACATCAGACGACCAGTCAGCCACTAACCCCTTTAAGTTATCGGGGACTGAGTCTTCGTAAGAAACGTGTTGATTTGATGACATAAAACCTCTCTATGTGGTTAAAAGCAGCATGAATAATAAGGCCCAAACCAAAAGCATATAATGCCAATAGCTTCCCAAAAGCCCTATTGATTCAGGCCGGAGTATCGATTGATCTTGCTTAAATGTTTTTAAAGTGACAAAAAACCAAGCCGCCACTCCTCCTAAAACATGCATCGCATGGAGCGCCGTAATTAAATAAAAGAAGGTGTTAGCCGGGTTTATTGTTAAAAAATAACCCGAAGAAGTTAGTTCTTGCCAAGCCCAAGTTTGTCCAGTGACAAAGGTGACAGCAAACAACCCGCCGATTATCAGCCCTACTTTAATTGTTTGAACACTGGATCTTTTGGCCCCACTCTTCGCCCAAGCCATTCCAACGCTTGCTAAAACTAAAGAACAGGTGTTAACCCAAAGCAGAGAGGGGATTGGAACTGGGTTCCAGTCTTCAAAATTCATTCGGAACAAATATGCGTTAGTAATAAACAAAAAAAGAATCGATATGACGGTCATCAGCGTGTAAACAAAAACCTGTCCGTGAGTTAAACCCATAAAACGTTCTTCATTGTTCGTTATGTTTGTCATTGCCAACTAGGTAATTTGCTCGTCAGGAACATTTTGAGGCACAAAATCAGCCGTGGCACCCGGCAGACCATAATCATAAGGCCATCGATAAACCACCGGTAATTTTTCTCCCCAGTTACCGTGTCCTGGAGGAGACTCTAGAGCTTGCCATTCTAATGTACAAGCACCCCAAGGATTAGGCCCTGCCTCTTTGCCTCTATAAAGACTAACGACAAAGTTATACAAAAGAATAAACTGAGAGGCTCCGACTATGAGCGCACAGATGGTTATAAATTGATTGAGGTCATTTACTGATTGAGGAATAAAATCATATTGGTCGTTAGAATAATATCGCCTTGGAACACCTAGAAATCCAATATAGTGCATGGGGAAATAAATTAGATAGGTGCCGACAAAGGTAATCCAAAAATGTATTTGGCCCAAAGTATCATCAAGCATTCTGCCCGTAACAGAAGGGTACCAATGATACAGCCCCCCATAGAGCGCTAGAACGGGTGAAACCGCCATGACCATATGGAAATGACCCACAACAAAATAGGTGTCTGATAACGGAACATCAACCGCAACATTACCAAGGAATAGACCAGTAAGGCCACCTATCAGGAAGGTGATTAGAAAAGCTAGGCAATAGAGCATTGGAACTGTCATTTTAATGTTCGCATCCCACAGCGTTATTACCCAGTTATAGACTTTGATTGCCGTTGGAATCGCAATAATCAGTGTCGTCGTAGCAAAAAAGAAACCTAAATAAGGGTTCATACCGGCAACATACATATGATGTGCCCAGACTATAAAAGCGATACCAGCAATGGCAATTAGAGCCCAAACCATCATGTTATAACCAAAAATATTTTTCCTCGCATGACAGCTGATTAGTTCCGAGATTATTCCAAAGGCAGGAAGGGCAATAATATAAACTTCAGGATGACCGAAAAACCAAAATAAGTGCTGAAACAGCACCGGACTTCCGCCACCATAGTCTAAAACTTCACCGCCCTTAAAAATTTCAGGCATAAAAAAACTGGTCTCTAAAACACGATCAAAGATCAGCATAATAGCCCCAACAAGAAGCGCAGGGAAAGCAAGAAGACCAAGAAAAGTAGCCAAGAAGATACACCAAATGATCAAAGGCATTCTCATCAGCGTCATCCCTTTAGCACGCGATTGAAGAACGGTGGTGATATAGTTCAGGCCACCCATAGTAAAAGCAATAATAAACACAGCTAAAGAAGCCAGCATCAAAATAATTCCTGCTCCATCAGCACCCGGTGTTCCTTCTAAAATTGATTGTGGAGGATACAAAGTCCATCCAGCACCCGTTGGCCCGCTCTCAACGAAAAAACTAGAAACCAAGATTATAACGGAGAGAAAATATACCCAAAAACTAAGCATATTAACAAAAGGGAAAGCCATGTCTCTTGAGCCAAGCATTAACGGAATTAGATAGTTTCCGAAACCACCCAAGAACAAAGCAGTAAGAAGATAGATCACCATAATCATTCCATGCATAGTGACATCCTGATAGTAGGAGCCAGCATCAATAGACTCAAATAGACCCGGAAAACCAAGCTGCATTCTCATCATTAGAGATAAAAACATACCGGTTAGACCAATTGCTAGCGCAACAGAAATATATTGCAGAGCAATTATTTTGTGATCTTGAGAAAAAACATAACGACTCCACCACCCCGTTGGTTCATGTATGGGTTGTCCCTCATAATTTGCACCGTGTTCCATTGTTCTACTTTACTCCTATTTAATATCTACGAAAACTAATCCGATAAAGTTTTAATATAATCTGTTATGGCATCAAGCTCTTCTTCTGATAGCGTGGCATAAGCCGGCATCACAGGAGCATAACCTGAGCCGATTTTAGCAACAGGGTTAATAATTGATTCTTTAATATAGGCCTCATCAATAACGACAGTTTCACCTGTATCCAAAAGTCTCTCAGCCCCAAAGGTGTTTTTCCATGTTGGACCGATGCCGTTTACACCATCATCACTATGACAGGCAACACAACCCAAGGTTTGTGCTATTTGTTTACCCGTACCTTCAACCCCCTCATTTAAAGTTTGAACAAAGGTGGGTTGTTCAGCAAGCCAGGCATCAAAATCTTCACGTGTATCCACAGTAATCAAACCGCGCATGGCGTAATGCCCTGTCCCACAATATTCAGCACAGGCAACCTCGTATGTTCCAAGCAGTGTTGGCTCAAACCAAAGGTTTGATTGTTGCCCAGGAACCAAATCCATTTTGGCTCTGAATTGTGGGATGTAAAAATCGTGCAGAACGTCTTTTGATCTGAGTTGAAAAACCACCTTTTCATTTATCGGTAGGTGAACCTCAGCGCCTCTAATTAAAATATCATCTTGGCTGTTTGGATCATTGGGGTCGAGCCCGAAGGTGTTTTTTGAACTGAAGAGTCTGCCGTTTGTGTTGCCATATATTCCGTCTTCTCCAGGGAATCTATAACTCCAAACCCACTGTTGACCAACACCTTCAACCTCTAAAGCATCATCCGGGAGGTCAACATATTGATTCCAAGCAATCAAGCCGGGGGCTAGCAGAATCACAACACCAATGGTTGTAATAACGGTCAAAATTATTTCGAGTTTAGTATTTTCAGGTTGATATTGAGCTTTGTGTCCTTCTCTGTATGGAAATTTTATGACGCAATAAATAATAAAGCCCGATACCGCAACAAAAGCAACTCCTGTTACCCACAAAGAAATAATAATTGTTGTGTCTAAGAAACCCCAATTTGAAGCTAGCGGAGTAAACCACCAAGGTGAAACAGCGTTCCAAAGAACTGTTCCGATAACAATGATGGTTGCAACGATTACGAAAGCCATAAATATCCTTCTATATAAAGCTTATCTATCAAAATGATCGAAAGCATTATCCTCAAAAAAGGATCAGAATACAATCAAAGAAATGCTTTGCTTGCAAACTCTTTTTGGTTGGCTTTTTGTTAAAACCTAGTTAATGAAGAGAAGATCTAGAAAAACACCTAAAAAAATCACTAAGCCTACGTAGTTGTTCTCTAAAAAAGCCTTAAGGCATTGATTGGGGTCGGCGCCCTTAACTAACTGCTGTTGTCTAATAAAGAGACAAGCGGCAACAATCAGCGAAGAGAAATATATAAAATTAAGCTCATAGAATAGCCCGACAAGAACCCATAAAAGAATGACAGAGGACTGTAGCAAGACAGTCATAAATACAACTCGTTCTCCAAATAAAATCGCTGTAGAGTTGATGCCAACCTTTAAATCATCTGCCTTATCCACTAAAGCATAAAAAGTGTCATACATTACTGTCCACAAACCAACACTTAGCCATAACAGATAGGCTTCAGTATTAAGCGCTAGGTTATTAGCAGCGTAAACCATTGGTATGCTCCAGCTAAAAGCAAAACCGAGTATTAATTGCGGCGCTGCGAAAAAGCGCTTACAGAAAGGATAGATAATGGTAATCAAAAGACCACCTAAGGCCCAAAAAAAAGAAGAAAGATTCAGTTGTAAAACCAAAGTAAGCGCGATTGATAACAAGATTAAAAGCAGGAAATAAGCTTCGCCTATACTTACTGAATTATTTGCCAAGGGCCTAGTTTTCGTTCTTTCAACAGAGGGGTCAATATCTTTATCGATGATATCATTAATTACACAACCAGCTGAACGCATAACAACAACACCTAAAATAAATATTAAAAGCATTTTTAGTTCAGGGACGCCCTTATTGACAAGCCAAAGCGGCCATAGCGTAGGCCAAAGAAGTAGAAAAATACCAATAGGCTTGTCGAACCTCATTAGCTTGGAATAAGCATTTATTTTTATCATTTAGCTCAATCTTTAATCTTATCAAGGGCAGGTAAAAATAACTCTGCTACCCATAATAAGGTGTTGTCAATATCAAAACTTGAGCGTCTTATCCAGATAGATACTTCAGAGAGCTCTAGATAGGCATACTCAAAAGCGCTTCTTGACACCTTTGGCATGGCTGATAATCGTTCTCCGAGTGGTTGTTCACCCAGAGATTGAATCCAACGATTCAACTCTAATGTTGAATTCGGAACAAGTGTTTGGGCTAAAATACAGGCATCGTTATCAATCGAAAGAGCAACCTCTCTAACATAGTTCTGATCAGCATCATTTTTATTCTTTAGTAGCATCGGCGTAGCGCTCAGAGACTCTTTTAGAACGCGAACCGCATACTTGTGACCAGACTCTTTGATTCTGTTGGTCAATAAATTTGTCTCTGTTAGCCAACTTTTGAGATTGGATGAGGGTTGTTTGGTTGTATGGTTTTCTAGGGAGTTATTCCAAATTAAATTTGGTGACAATATTTCAATTTGTTCAAATGATAGGTTCATAACATTTAAGGGCTGACAGTCTAGCTATAAATCAGACATTACGATAGATAATTTGTTCCCCAACCCACCGTTTAATTAATTTTTCAGCTTTACCTGGATATTTATTATCGAAGTCTGCGCACAGTTTATTAATATAAGGCAGCATATGAGCATCTCTTGAGATATCTGCGATTTTCAGTCCAATTAAACCTTTTTGTCTCGTGCCTAAAAGCTCACCAGGGCCTCTTAACTGAAGGTCTTTTTCAGAAATATAAAAACCATCAACACTTTGTCTAATAACGCCAAGACGCTTTTTTGCAAGGTCATTCAAAGGTCCTCTGTATATTAATATACACAAACTCTCATGACTCCCGCGACCAACCCGTCCTCTGAGTTGGTGGAGTTGAGACAACCCCAGTCGCTCAGCGTTTTCTATTACCATGATTGTTGCGTTAGAGACATCAACGCCAACCTCTATAACAGTTGTCGCAACCAACACCTGAAAAACATTATTTTTAAAATCAACCATTGTTTGGCTTTTTATCTCTGGCTTAAGTCGCCCATGAACCAAGCCAATAGTTTTCTTTTTAAGCTCCAAGTTTAGTTTTTCAAAGGTTGTTTCAGCAGCCTCATAATTCAGTTCATCAGATTCCTCTATTAATGGACAAACCCAATAAGCTTGTCTTCCTTTTTTCGTCTCTTTGTCAATTTTTTCTATTACCTCATCTCTTTTGTCGTCTGGTATAACTATTGTCTTAATTGAGCCTCTACCTTTGGGCAGTTCATCTAAAATTGAGGTATCAAGATCTCCATAGGCGGTCATAGCCAAGGTCCTTGGTATTGGTGTTGCAGTCATTATTAATTGATGTGGAACGGTTCCAAGAGACCTAGATTTATTGACCAGGCTTAATCTTTGGTCCACGCCAAATCTGTGTTGCTCATCAACTATTACTAAACCTAAGTTTTTATAGTCGACTTGTGTTTGGAATAAGGCATGAGTACCAATTATTATTGAGGCTTCACCGTTTCTGATTTGGTCAAGAATAAGATCTTTTTGTTTCTTAGGAAGTTTGCTTTTGAGAATTACTACCCTAACTCCCAGGGGTTTGAACCATTCATCTAAATTGTTTTTATGTTGTTCTGCAAGCAACTCAGTTGGCGCCATTAAAACAGACTGAGAACCACTCGCTGACGCTATAGCCATTGCCGATGCTGCAACAACAGTTTTACCTGAACCCACGTCGCCTTGAAGCAATCGCATCATTGGGATCGGTTCTGCCAAATCTTTCTCAATTTCACCCGTTACTCTTTTTTGGCTTCCTGTTAGCTCAAACGGCAAGTTTTTAATAAATATTTTCATAACTTGATTGTCTGAGAGGGCCAGAGCAGGATTAGATTGAGTTGTTTTCTTGATGTGTCTTAAGGCTAGCTGGTTAGCTATTAACTCCTCCGCAACCAACCTTCTTAATGGTTCAAATTTATCTTTATCATTAACTTCTGAAGGCAGCGGGCTGTGTATTTTTGACAAAGCATCCCTTAATGAGCCTAAGCCCATCTCAGCTATAATTTCATCTGGAAGAATTTCCTCAGTGTTTTTAAGCTGCTCTTTTAAGCTTGCATTCACGATTTGCCGTAACTTGGTTTGTGAAAGACCTTTTGTTGTTGGGTAAATAGGGGTTAACCTTTTTGACAAAGGCACAGGGTTTTCCGGATCAATAACTTGATATTGAGGATGAATCATTTCAATACCTGAGGACGTTTTTCTTGTTTTCCCGTAACACCTTACAAGCGTATCCCGACTTAAATTTTGCGCCTGATACTTTGAAAAAGTAAAAAATCTAATGGCTAGCATTCCAGTATCGTCTGATAACTGAACAAGCATCATGCGCCTGCCCCTATAGACAATACTACAAAGCAAAACCCTGCCCTCAATCAGCGCTTCCTCGTCTGGGACAAGAGCGCCTATTTTCTTTAACTTCGTTCTATCTTCATATCGAGTTGGAAGCAAAAACAAAAGGTCTGATTGCTTATTAATATTTAATTTAGCTAGCTTGTTTTTAAGCGCGGGCCCAACCCCTTGTAGATCTGTAAGTTCCTCATTACTCATGTTTGAATCAGAAACCCTTACCAATAGTTTAGTTGGCTACAGGGGCTTCTGCCACTACCTCAACCTCTACCTCCGAACCCTTGGGAAGAGCTGAAACCTGCACCAAAGCTCTGGCAGGATATGGGGCACTAAAAAGAGAAGACATTACTTGATTGACAGTGTCAAAGTTACTTATATCTATTAGGTAAATATTGACTTTTATGATGTGGCTTAAGCTTAGTTTTTCAACCGCCAGGATAGCCTCTATATTTTTAAATACCTGCCTTGTTTTTGCCTCAATATCCCCATCACTCATTTCCCCTTGTTTGTTAAGAGGTATTTGCCCCGACAAAAATAACAATCCCCCAGATTTAACTGCCTGAGAATAAGGCCCTATTGCTTGAGGTGCTTCGTCGGTAGAAATAATTTTAGACATATTTTTTGCTCCTAATTTAGTGCAGACTTCTTGAAACCTTTTCAACATTACCCATAGCTTTTATGCCTCGCATAATGTCTGCCAAGTCCTTCCTGTTTGATACTTGTATTTGGAATAATATATCAATCGTTTCATCTTCATATTCAGCAGTTAGGGAGACCTGTTCAACGTTGCATCCATTGTCTGCTAATTTACCAGCTATAGCTGCTAGAGACCCAGGTTTATGTTTGGCATGAACAGTAATTTCTGTAGACAACCCATCACTTATATCATCGCTCCATTCAACCCCAATCCACCTACTGCTTTCCTTCAAAAAACTTCCCAATTGATGGCATTTTCTTCTATGTATAACCAGGCCTTTAACCCTACTTAAATGACCTATGATACTGTCCCCAGGTATTGGCAAACAACACTTGGAAAAAGTTATTGATACACCTTCTGTGCCTTTTATTAAAAGGGGTTTATGCTCTGTTGATTTTTTTTCTATTTGTTCATCGCCTAGCAGTATCTGAGACATAAGCAAAGGGTTTTTGTCACCTACCCCAATACTTTCATATAGCTGGTCCATGTTTTTGAAGCCCATTCTTTCTAGTAGGTTTTGAATTTGTTCTTGTTTAATATTTCTTTGTTTTTTTCCAAGGGCATCCAACGCGTTATTAAATAGGCGCTTCCCTAATACAATAGTTTGTTCAACATTAAGCTCTTTTAGGTAAGCCCTAAGGTTATGTCTAGCTTTTGCTGTAGTTATAAAAGCCAACCAGCTTGGATCAGGGCTCGAGTATCTCGATGTTTTTATCTGAACAGTTTGCCCACTTTCCAGAACAGTCCTCAAAGGCACTTGAGCCCTATCTACTTTTGCACCTATACATGAGTTCCCAATATCTGTGTGAATGGCGTAAGCAAAATCAACACAGGTTGAATTATTTGGTAGCCTATAGATATCTCCATCAGGACTAAAAACAAAAATCTTATCTGGATAAAGATCAACCTTGATGCTTTCTAAAAACTCTTCTGGATGGGTTGCTCCTTGGATTTCTTTTATGTTGGCTAACCACTCTCTTGCTTTAATTTGAGGCGCTGTATCATTGCTGCCCTCTGATTTGTATTTCCAATGTGCCGCAATGCCATTTTCAGCAACCCGGTCCATATCTTCAGTCCTAATTTGAATCTCAATTGGTGTTCCATTAGGCCCCATTAAACTAGTGTGTATTGATTGATACCCATTAACTCTGGGAATAGCGATATAGTCCTTAAACTTACCAATTATGGGCTTATAAGCCTCATGAACTAGGCCCAATACTTGGTAGCATTCTTGTGTGCTATGCACAACTATTCTTAAACCATATACATCAATAATTTTATCTAAAGACAATCGTCTACGCTTCATTTTTGAGTAAATGCTATAAAGACCTTTTTCTCTGGCATTAATTGCATGAAGTATATTTTTCTCATTCAGTTTTTTAGAAATTCTGCTACTAATTTTTTTTAATATACGCTTTTGGTTTCCCATTTTTCTTTTTAATGATTTTCTTAGGATCTTATGTCTGTAGGGGTAGCCATATTTAAAAGCTGACTCCTCAAGGGATGTTTTTATATTAAAGATACCTAAACGGTTTGCGATTGGAGCGTAGATCTCTAGGGTTTCTTTAGCAATTTTTATTTGCTTCTTTTTTTCCAGAGCATGAAGAGTTTGAATATTATGCAGTCGGTCAGCCAGTTTAATTAAGATTACCCTAATATCTTTAACCATTGCCAGCATCATTTTTCTAAAACTCTCTGCCTGATGGTGTTTAATATCACTATGTTCAATTTGATCAAGCTTACTGACACCATCTACCAAGCTCAAAACCTCTTCACCAAACTCATCAGATAAAAGTTTTTCATTGATAGCCGTGTCTTCAAGTACATCATGCAGGATTCCAGCAGCTATAGATTCTTTGTCTAGGCGCAGTTCAGCTAAAATACTTGCCACCCCTGTTGGATGAATTATATATGGCTCGCCTGTTTTTCTTGATTGATGTTTATGAGCAACGCTTGAGTAAGCATAAGCTTTTTTGATGAGCTCTATTGCATCTTTATCCAAATAAGCTAATTCAGAAATTAACTGTTTTAAAAGCTTTGTTGGTTTTTGTTCCAACAGCGCATCAGCAGATTGTTTAACATTTTGAGGCAACACATTCCTTGAGTAATTTTTTTACTATGAGAATGATTCTACAACACTAGGCGCAGATTTCGCCAGTTGGTTGGCCGTTTGCGATTATTATCTTCGAATGAGTTCTTCTTCAGATTTGGATAATTCTTCTGCCAGTTCTTTTTCTAAGTCGCTTTCTGTTGTATGAAAATCTGGGTTATCTAGATGGCCCTCTGCTATTTCCCTAAGAGCAAGCACCGTAGGTTTATCGTTTTGTTCTTCTTCAAGTAAACTTTCTGAACCATTAGCAAGTCTTCTCGCTCTCTTTGCTGCAACTTTAATAAGAGAGAAGATTCCGTCTGTGTATTCTAAACAGTCTTCTACAGTAACCCTAGCCATAATCAATACCACCATATTTTAGATCGAATAGGTTACTAATAGCTCAGAAGATGTCAACCGGTTTCTATTTGGATGAGCGGAATGCCTCTATTATAAGCTTTACCTCTTCGCTAAAAGAATTATTGTGATTGGGGACTGTTTTGATGAAATCAGTTATTTCTTTAACAGTAGAGCTAATATCTGTATTTATAAAAATCTTATCAAAGGCACCATAGTGGTTAATATCATTTAAGGCCTCGTTAAACCTAAGCTGAATTTCATTCCTGCTAATCTGTCCCCGCTTTTTTAGCCTGCTCATAAGCTCTTCTTTAGATGGAGGAAGCAAAAAGAGCATAATGCAATCTGGGCTCTCTTTTTTAATTTGCATTGCACCCTGCCAATCAATTTCTAGAATAACATTTAGGCCGCTACTCAAGCTTTTCCCAACCTCTTTTTTTGAGGTGCCATAAAAACTATCAAAGACTTTTGCGTACTCCAAAAACGCTTTTTCCTGGATCATTGAGGAAAACAAATCAGAAGTAACAAAGTTATAGTCTTCGCCGTTTATCTCATTGGCCCTTTTTTTTCTAGTTGTATATGAAATAGATGCAACTAAATTTTCATTTTTCTTAATTAATTCTCTTACAATAGTGGTCTTCCCCGTCCCGGATGGGGCGGAAATTACAATTATTAAAGGACTGTTAGTATTCATTACCACAACAAATATATAATGCTTTCTTAAATTACCCTATAAAATTTTTTCAAAACACATATGAAGAAAAAAACTCTAGTACTGGCTTCTAATAACGAGCATAAGATTCTTGAAATGAAGGACATCCTTGGCACGTCTTATGAAATTCTAAAACAATCAGATTTTAATATAGGCCCAATACCCGAAACAGGAAAGAGCTTTAAGGAGAATGCTATTATCAAGGCTCGCGAGGTTTATGAGATAACTCGACTAACAACCATTGGCGATGATTCCGGCTTAATTGTCGATGCGCTAGATGGAGAGCCGGGAATATACTCCGCTCGTTACAGTGGAGAGAATGCGACTGACGAAGAGAACAATAGAAAACTATTAACAAAGCTAGGCAATGTAAGCAAAGAAAATAGGGGTGCAAAATTTGTATGTGTAATCGCACTTATAGATTGTGATGAGCCAGAAAAGGTTTATACATATAGTGGAACATGGAATGGTGAGATCTTAACAAAGGCAAAAGGGTCCAAAGGATTTGGCTATGACCCTCTATTTTTTGATCCAAGAGTTGGCAAATCATCAGCAGAACTTCTGACTAAAGATAAAAATAAAGTAAGCCATCGAGCAAAAGCGCTTGCAAGCTTGAAGAGTTATTTTTCATGAACCTAATGCCTTATAAAGTATTGATCATTAATGAAATTGATGTTTTCCGCGACTAGGGTAATTTGGCTAATTATTCACAGAAAAAAAATCCTAAAGTTTTTATTCATCAATTAGGGATCATTTCAACTATATTACAATAGAAAAACTTTTTAAGTAATTGATATAAAAGAAAAAAAGATAAAACTGTATATTTTTTATACAATTTTGTAATAATCAACGTATTTAAACATTTTGGTTTATTTTTTATTGTTTTCCACAAAGTTATCCACAGATTTTGTGGATAACGCCATGAAAACCTAGACGTAATTTTCTTGAAAATATCAGAACAAGTCGTTATCCTTGCCACCCAAAAAATATTTAGGCTTTGATTAATAAATAAATAAGTTCTTAACCAGTAAAAAATGAAAAAAGAAACACATCCAGAATATAAAGAAATTAAAGTTAGCTGTTCTTGCGGCAACTCTTTTGTAACCAAGTCAACTTTGCTTGAAGATTTAACTATAGAAGTTTGCTCTTCATGTCATCCATTCTATACAGGACAACAAAAGATTGTAGATACTGCTGGTAGAGTTGATAAATTCAGAAAACGATTTGGCATCCAGTCTTAGTACTTAGAAGCATATAAGTGGCACAAAAAAATAAAACCATCAGTCTCAAAACTGACTCTGGCTCGATAGATCTTGACCTTAAAGAAGCAACCATAGGCCCAGGAGTCATTGACTTAAATAGTCTTTATAGCCAAACAGGATTATTTACATTTGACCCTTCTTATTCATCTACAGCTAGCTGTGAAAGCTATGTGACCTATATTGACGGAGCGGAAGGAATATTAGAATACAGAGGTTATCCAATTGAGCAACTTGCAGAATCAAGCACCTATCTAGAAGTTGCATATTTGCTTTTTAATGGAGAGCTTCCAAGCGAAAATAGTCTTGAGAACTTTAGGTTAGATGTTAAGACTAATATGTTAATACCTAATCAAACAAAAAAACTGTTTCAAGGGCTCGATAAAGATTCTCACCCGATGGCCATGCTGACTACAGCAATGGCATCACTCTCTAGTATTTATCACGATGAAATAGACATTAAAAACCACGATGACCAGAAAAAATTCTTTTTCAATGTGCTCGGCAAAACACCAATATTGGTTGCTAACATTTTTAATCATAGAAACCAAACAACTATCGGACATTATGACGAAAAGCTGAGCTATTCGGAAAATATTTTGAGACTATTTTTTGGGGGTAGTGGTGAGTATGAAATAAACACTGTTTTTGCTAAAGCTCTAGACATACTTATGATTTTACATGCAGACCATGAGCAAAATTGTAGCACCTCATCAGTTAGATTAACTGGAAGCTCTGGGACTAATCCTTACGCCGCTATCGCAGCAGGAGTTGCAGCATTGTGGGGCCCCGCTCATGGCGGCGCAAACGAAGCTGTTGTTAAAATGTTTGCTGAGATAGGTAATAAAGACAATATTCCAAAGTATATTGCAAAAGCTAAAGACAAAAACGATCGATTTAGACTTATGGGATTTGGACACAGGGTTTATAAAAACTTTGACCCTAGAGCAACGATTATTAGAGAGGAGTGCCACAAGGTCTTGAATGCCATGGAAAATGAGGGTGATCCGATGTTTGAGCTTGCCCAAGAGTTAGAGCAAATAGCTCTAAAAGATGAGTATTTTATAGAGCGCAACTTGTACCCTAATGTTGATTTTTATTCTGGCATTATTTATCAAGCAATGGGCATACCAAAAGAAATGTTCACAGTTATGTTTGCTTTGGCTAGAACGGTAGGTTGGGCCACACACTGGTGTGAGATGCAGTCACAACCGAACCTAAAGATAGGTCGACCAAGACAACTCTATCTTGGTGAACAACGACGAGAGTATGTTGCGATTGACCAGCGATAATATAATTTCTTCACCAATCTTACTCCAACTTAATATAATCTTTGCTTTATTGCTTTTTACTAGTTATGGCCAAAAATATTAACAATATTCTGCTCATCGGGCCCATGGGTTCTGGAAAAACTTCTGTGGCTAAATTGCTAGCAAACAATTTAGATAAAAAATTTCTTGATACCGATGAGGAAGTCATGAAAAAGACCGGGGTAGATATAGCCTACATTTTTGATATGGAAGGCGAAGAAGGCTTTAGAAAAAGAGAATGTTTAGCATTAAAAGAGTGCTTAAATGATAATAATACGGTTCTTTCCACTGGGGGAGGAATTGTTTTATATAAAGAAAACAGGGACTTGCTACAAGATAGAGGCACGGTGGTTTATCTTCAAACAAGCATTCGTTCCCAGGTTGAAAGAACAGCCTCAACTAATAATAGACCGCTTTTACAAAATAAAGACCCCGAAGAAACCCTTAAGAAGCTAATGTTGACACGAGGCCCTCTCTATAAAGAAATAGCAGAGATAACAATTATGACCGATAATAAATCTTTGCAAGAGATGTCAGAAGAGATACAAAGAGCAATCAATGAACATTGAACAAGTAAATTTAGGAGATAGAAGTTACCCAATATTTATAGGCAGAGGTTCCAGCACTGAACCACAGGCGATTACTGATTCAGTTCTAGGCAATGATGTGATTGTTTTGACCAATGAAACTGTTGGACCGCTCTATCTTGAGCAGATTAAAGCAAGCTTACCCAATAAAAATATAGTTACCTTCACACTTCCAGATGGCGAACAAGAAAAAACATTAAAAAATGTTCATAAAATTATTCATCATATGCTTGAAGCAGAGCTTGGACGTGACGCAACACTTATCAGTTTAGGTGGCGGTGTGATTTGTGATATGGGAGGGTTTGCAGCTTCTATTTTTATGCGAGGCATAAATTTAATACAAATACCAACAACCTTATTAGCTCAGGTGGACGCTTCTGTTGGCGGTAAAACTGGTGTTAACAATAGTTACGGTAAAAATCTAGTGGGATCCTTTTATCAGCCATCAGCAGTTATTTGTGATACCGCCTTTCTATCCACATTAAACGAAAAAGAAACTTCAGCAGGGCTTGCTGAAATAATCAAATACGGATTGATCCACGATACAAAGTTTCTATCTTGGTTAAATGACAATATTCAAAATATTTTAAAACAGGACCGAGCAGCACTCGGTCATGCAATACAACGGTCTTGTCAGATCAAAGCAGAGATTGTTAGTGCAGATGAAAAAGAGCAGTCCATTAGAGCCATCCTTAATTTTGGCCACACTTTTGGGCACGCCATAGAGCTTCAAACTGGATACAGTGAGTGGTCTCACGGCGAAGCAGTGGCAGCAGGTATGGTTCTCGCATCTGAGTTATCAGCTAAAATGTCATTTATCTCCAAAGAAGAAGTTGTGATGCTTAGGGAGCTACTCACAGAAGCTGGCTTACCTGTAGAGCCACCCGACATTAATGCTAATGATTTTATAACAGCCATGAAAAGCGATAAGAAGGTTAAGGATAGAAAAATTCAACTGGTGTTGTTGAAAAAGATGGGCGAAGCGTTTTTAACATCGGAGTATTCTGAAGAAGATCTCTTAGAAGTTCTAGGGGCTAACTAAATGACTATAAATAACAACGACAGACTAATTTTTGCACTCGATGTCCCAGAGACCAGTCGCGCCAAAGAATTAGTCCTAGAGCTTGGCGATAGCGTTTCATTTTATAAAATTGGCATGGAACTAATGATGACCGGCGACTATTTTAGTTTGCTTGATTGGCTGGTAGAAAACGATAAAAAAGTTTTTGTCGACTTGAAACTCTTTGATGTCCCAGCAACAGTATCCAACGCCGTGAAAAGATTAAGCCAGAGAGGCGCTTACTTTACGACAATTCACGGCAATCAAAGCATGATGGAAGCAGCGGCAGCTGAGAAAGGTAATCTCAAAGTGCTGGCTGTAACAGCGCTTACCAGTCTCGATCAGGGCGATCTGGATGACATGGGGTTTAAGTGTGATGTGAAGGAGTTGGTAATATCAAGGGCCAAGCGTGCATTATCTAGCGGCTGCGATGGCATTGTGGCTTCCGGCCTAGAGCTTGAGCATATTCGCAGCGAAGTCGATCAAAAGTTACTCATAGTTACCCCGGGTATTCGGCCTGTTGAAAACAGACCAACAGACGACCAAAAACGAGTGGTTAGTGTCGAACAAGCTTTTGAAAGAGGCGCTGACTATATAGTTGTTGGCCGACCAATTCAAAACGCAGACAACCCTAGGGAGGCCGCTGAAAAAATACAAGCCTCTATTGAAGCAACCTTATAAGATCTTTCCAAACCACTTCTTGGATCATGATGTGCCCTTCAACATTCGGGTGAATACCATCAGACTGCATTAAGCCATCTTTGGTCATGTCAGCCAATTCTCCTGTGACCAATACCAAGCCAAACTCTTCTGACAAGTTAGCAAATATAGCTTCAAAAGATGTTGTGTAAGACACCCCGTAATTCGGAGGAAGCTGGACACCCAACATCAAAACATTGATCCCAGCTTCATTAGACAGCTCAATCATTTTTCTGAGGTTTTTCTCGACTGAACCCAGCGGCGTTCCCCTTAGTCCGTCATTGCCGCCAAGCTCAAGGATTAAGAGCTCCGGTTGATGCTGGCTTATTAATTTTGGCAAGCGAGACAAACCTCCGGAAGTTGTGTCGCCGCTTATCCCTGCATTGATAACGGTGTAAGCATAACCCGCACTATTTAATTCTTCTTGAACCAGAAAAGGCCATGACTGTTTGTAGTCAACCCCAAGACCTGCACTAAGACTGTCTCCAAGAACCAGTATTTTTTTAGCTGATGGCATAGATTCGCTAGCAGTAGTTGCTGTTGTGATAACTATGAGTAAAATGGCAACAGATAACGACGAGCGCTTTGTGAAAGAATCAATTTTAGAAGTCCAAAACATAACTAAAGAAGTTAACAGCCCTGAAGGGGTGTTGACAATACTTAAAGACGTCAGCTTAACAATTAATTCTGGTGATGTGACCTCTATTGTTGGCCCCTCTGGGTCTGGTAAAACGACATTGTTGGCGATTATGGCAGGACTAGACTTGCCAACAACAGGCTCAATTAACCTTCTTGGCGAACAGATCACAAGCATGAACGAAGACCGCAGAGCACAAGTTAGAAGCAAGAATGTTGGTTTTGTGTTTCAATCGTTTCATCTGCTACCCAGGCTCTCTGCTTTAGATAATATAATGTTGCCTTTGGAGATCTTGGGGGACAATCAAGCAAGAGAAAAATCAATGAATGCGCTCTCACAAATGGGCCTAGAGAAACGCGCTCTTCACCTTCCCAATCAGCTATCTGGGGGCGAAAAACAAAGGGTGGCTATAGCCAGAGCTATGGTTAAAGAGCCGACCATATTATTTGCAGACGAACCAACAGGAAATCTGGATAAAAACAGCACAGGTAAAATTAGCGATTTGTTGCTTGATATTAACCGCTCTTTTGGCACCACGATCGTGATTGTAACGCACGACTTAGCTTTAGCTGAGAAAGGCAAAACCATGCATGAACTCAACGAAGGTGAGTTGGTATGATCAATGGCTTTCTTTATGGTTTAAGAAAGTTTTGGTTTGATTTAACAAGCGGGGATCTGGTTATTCTTTTCGCTTCTATGGTTTTAGCGGTAACCGCGATTTCTGGTGTGAGCTTTTTAGGCGATCGTTTACAGTCATCAATTAAGCAACAAGCCTCGGTGGTCTTAGCTGCCGATGCCACGTTACGATCAACCTCACCATTACCTCAAGCCTATCTAAAACAAGCTGAAGGCCAGGGGCTTAAAACAGCTGAAACAATTTCTTTTTTAAGTATGGCCTTGGCAAACGAGAATAATTTATTGTCTTCAATCAAGGCCACCACTAGCAATTACCCACTAAGGGGCGCGCTCAAACTCACTGACTTTAATCAGCAAGAATTTAATATTGAGATAGGGTCTCCAAAACCGGGGTATGTTTGGGTAGAGCCCAAACTAGCTGAGGAGTTTAATCTCAAGCAAAACAGCGAACTGATTATTGGTAACGCCACTTTTATTGTCGAGGCTATATTGACTAATTTTCCAGATCGCAACGTTGGGTTTTTAGCGTTCTCTCCAACCATAATAGTGAACATGGATGACCTTGAAAAAATGCAGGTTATTCAAACAGGAAGCAGGGTGGTCTATCGACAATTATTCTCAGGCAGTGAATACATCATCGCTTCCTTTATAGATTCTCTAGATACTCTAGATGAGGAGGTTAGAGTGCAAAGAATCGATGATATTGGTGATCAGCTGGGCAGGACTATCGATCGGTCAACGCGTTTTTTTAATATGGCTGGATTATTCACCATATTAATTGCAGCGATTTCCTCAATGATAGCTGCTCGACGATACGCAACAAGACACTTGCTCAATACCACTTTAATGAAAGTGTTTGGCGCCTCAAAAAAATTTATTCTCTCTTCACAAATTAGCCAACTCTTGCTTATGATTGTTTTGGCAACATCGGTTGGACTGATGCTTGGTTATCTTCTCCAATCTATCCTAATAACTGTTCTCAGCGATCTTATTGCTAATGATCTGCCTCCACCTTCATTAAAACCAATATGGATTGGTTTGTTAACTTCATTCAGTTTAGTCTTTGCCGCCACAGCCCCGTATTTAAAACTATTGGGTCAAGCAGAACCTATTCGCATTCTTAGAAATGATTTTGCCTTTGATGTCGAAACAAATATTGGAATTTACAGTTTAGCTGGCATCACTTTAACGGTGTTTCTATTAATCT